>Ga0209347_1001527_pt1 | contig 36723 bp, 37 predicted proteins | sample AutmiccommuBRH23_FD_187382 | JGI IMG/M metagenome (GOLD analysis project Ga0209347, IMG submission 187382) | Deep subsurface microbial communities from Mt. Terri, Switzerland - Autotrophic microbial communities BRH/23 (SPAdes) (version 2) | ecosystem: Environmental > Aquatic > Deep subsurface >...
CATGGGGGAAGATGCCGGAGGCGACCTTTTAGGGCCAACGGAATTCGACAATGAGTTATGGGAACACCTGAATGCCCTGATCCCCTAGGCCGGTAATAGTCGGCAGCGCTGAATTCAGCCCGGACGACCCGTTTTAAAAAAAGAATCGACAAATTCGTACTTGTTGAAAACCTGCAGGTCTTCAAGCCCCTCGCCCACTCCTATGTATTTGACCGGGATGCGGAACTGATCGGAAATCCCAATTACAACGCCTCCCTTGGCAGTTCCATCGAGTTTGGTAACCGCGAGGGAAGTTACGTCGGTCGCCCGTGTAAATTCCCGGGCCTGCTCAAAGGCATTCTGCCCTGTGGAACCGTCGAGCACCAGCAATACGTCATGGGGGGCACCGTTAACCACCTTGGTCATAACGCGTTTCACCTTCCCGAGTTCGTTCATCAGGTTCACTTTATTGTGGAGCCTGCCTGCGGTATCGATAAGGACAACATCGGCCTGCTGGCTGAGCGCCGCACCGAGGGTATCGAAAGCAACGGAGGCGGGATCACTACCCATTTTTTGTTTTACCAGGGGAACCCCTGTACGTTCGGCCCAGACCTCCAGTTGGTCTATGGCCGCGGCACGGAACGTATCGGCAGCGCCGATCACCACCTTGAGCCCCTGCTTCTTGAACTGGTAAGCCAGTTTGCCAATGGTGGTGGTCTTGCCCACCCCGTTTACCCCAACTACCATAATTACATACGGTTTTTGACCGTCTGGGATGATAAAATCCGTGTCTTCACCCGCATGGGTTTCCGAGAGCAGCCCGGCAATTTCTTCCCTCAGGATCCGGTCCAGTTCATCGGTCCCCATAAACTTGTCTCTGGCTACCCTCGCCTCAATCCGTTCAATGATCTTTAAGGTGGTGGCAACGCCCACGTCTGAACTTACCAGGACCTCCTCCAGATTGTCGAGTACATCATCGTCTACTTTTGATTTTCCGGCTACGGCCTTGCTTAACTTGCTGAAGAAACTGGTCTTGGATTTCTCCAGACCCTTGTCTAAAGTTTCCTTTTTCTGGGTTGAAAATATCTTTTTAAAAAGGCTCATGCTACAGTACTAATCGGTTACTCAAAGATATGAAAGTAATGGGGAAACATGGGGGGAAGGGGATTGCATATTCCTGCAGATATGGCAGATGCCACTCCTGGTAAAAATATTCGGGCATAAAAAAGCCGCTTTTCCTTCGAAAAGCGGCTTGATCGTATGCAGGAACCCCTGCCTATTTTTTAGACAACCATTCATTCACCAGTTCAGGAGGCATCACGGACTCAACGAAAGTATAGGCTCCGCTGTCCGGAGATTTAACCATCTTGATAGCTTTGGTAAGTCGTTTTGAGCTGGTCTGTAAGGTTGCTACTGTCTTCTTTGCCATGGCTTTTTACTTTATCTCTTTATGAACAGTCATTTTTTTCAAAATGGCGTTGAACTTTTTAAGTTCCAGCCTGTCCGGGCTGTTCTTTTTGTTTTTGGTGGTAATATACCTCGATGTGCCTGGCTTGCCGGTAGACTTGTGCTCCGTGCACTCCAAAATTACCTGTACCCTGTTACCTTTCTTTGCCATCGTACTCTGAATTTATGGGCGTATTATAGTAATCCTTTTTGTTTGGCATCCTTTAAAACCGCAGCAATCCCTTTTTTGTTTATAGTCTTCAGGGCCTTGGCGGAAACCTTAAGGGTTACCCAACGATCCTCTTCCGGAAGATAAAAACGCTTTTTAGACAGGTTTACATTAAACCTTCTTTTGGTCTTGTTGATAGAGAAAGATACATTATTCCCAACCATCGCCTTCTTTCCCGTAAGTTCACAGACTTTTGACATCGCGTTGTATTTTTCTTGATTTAAAACAGGCTGCAAATTTATGGCATTTTTGCGGGACGCACAAAATTCTTTTTCAGAATTTTAAAATTTCTTTGTGGAGCATTTCAAGGGCTTTATGAACAGATTTCTGTACAATCCGTTCCCTGTGGTTCCCCATTTGGAATCGCTCTGCAAATGAGTGCTCCGGGCCGGCAACTGCGATAAATACTATCCCGATATCGGCATCGGAGTCGCCCTTCTCAGGGCCAGCGTTTCCGGTGGTTGCCACGGCAAAGTCCGTTTTCATGATCTTCCTGACGTTTTCGGCCATAGCCACGGCCACTTCCCCACTCACGACCGAATGTCTTTTTATCAATTCCTGCGGCACATGTAAAACATTCATTTTCGCCTCGGTAGCATAACTCACAATCCCGCCCATAAAATATGCAGAAGACCCCGGGATGGCGGTAAGCAGACCAGCTATCCTTCCGCCGGTAAAACTTTCAGCCGTGGAGAGGCTCAACTTTTTCCTGGTCAGCAATCTCCCCAAGACGGTCTCAATGGTGTCTTCTTCCTCCTCACCATGGATGATATCGCCAATAAGGGCGTATAATTGTTTTGCAGCCGCCTCGATAGCGTCGCTAAGCAGTTCCCTGGATTTCCCTTTGGCTGTGAGCCTTAGCCTGACTTTTCCCAGGTTGGGCAGGTAGGCCAGTTTAACGAATGCCGGCAACTGGTCTTCCCATTCGGAAATCCTTTCCGCAATGGCACTTTCGCCCAGGCCGTAGGTAACAATTGTTTTGTGCACGATATAAGGCCGCTCGAAGGTAGCGCTGATTTTGGGGATTACCTTATCCAAAAGCAATTGCTTCATTTCGAACTGTACCCCGGGGAGGGAGATAAAAACCCTCCCCTTCCATTCCATCCACATCCCGGGGGCTGTACCATAGGCATTGTGAAGCACCGTGGCCTTAGAAGGCAGCAGGGCCTGTTTCCGGTTCAGGTCTGATATAGGCGTGGAAATGTATTTGCGAAACAGATCTTCTATATGTTGAAGTACCTGCGGGTCTTCCACCAGGGTATCGCCAAGGAATTCACAAAGGGTATGCTTGGTGATATCGTCTTTTGTAGGACCCAGGCCCCCTGTAATTATTACGAGCTGCACCCTTGAACCGGCTTCCGCAAGTGCTTTCAGAATATGGGCCCTGTCGTCCTGTACGGAAGTCATCTGGTAAACAGAAACCCCGATCCGGTTAAGCTCCCTGGCTATTATGGCCGAATTGGTGTCCACAATCTGGCCGATAAGGATCTCATCTCCAATGGTGATGATCTCCGCCAGCATCAGAGGTCAAAATCTTTCTTAAGTTCGGCAACTACCTGAAGTACGTCTTTCTTGAGCAGGGGGAATTTCTCTTCGATTTGCCTGCTGTTGGCCTCGTTCTTACCAAGGGTTTCAATCTCGAGGGCAGTGGCCCTGGATTGTTCCATTCCAAGCAAATCCACATTGGGCTTAATTTTATGCGCCAGCTTGTATACATTTTCATAGTCCTTATTGGCTATCGCTTTTTCCAGATCGTGCAGATCCTGTGGTACTTCATCCAAAAAAACGGAAATCACAGACATCACGAAGTCGTCATCGCCTTCGGCCATCTCATTAATTTTATCCAGGTTGTATATCATTTATTTAATTCTGACTGTTAGCAATTCCTCTCCTTCCAGAATGCCTGAAAGGTAATCATTTGCGGCTATTTTACCAACCCCCGCAGGGGTTCCCGTAAAAAGCACATCGCCCTTCTTCAGGGTAAAGTAACGCGAAACATAGGCAATGAGTTCATCAATCTTCCATAGCATAAGTTCCGTATTTCCGTGCTGAACCTCATCCCCATTCCTATACAGGGAAAAGCTCAGCTTTCCCAGGTCCCTGTAGCGCGATTTGGGGACCCACTTTCCTATTACCGCTGACCCGTCGAAGCCTTTGGCCTTTTCCCAGGGCAGGCCCTTTTCTTTCAATGCTGCCTGCAGGTCCCTGGCCGTAAAGTCTATGCCAAGGCTGATTTCGTCATAATATTTATGGGCAAATTTTTGCTGAATATGTTTGCCTACCTTCCGGATCTTTACCAGTACCTCCAGTTCGTAATGCACCTCATTGGTGAAATCCGGGATAAAGAAGGGTTGTTCGTTGGGCAGTATTGCCGAATCGGGCTTAATGAATATTACCGGTTCTGAAGGCTGTTCATTGGCCAGTTCGGCAATATGGGCCGCATAGTTACGGCCAACGCACACGAGTTTCATATCTTGGAATTAGGGAACTATGAAAGCTTATTGTTGAGTTTACTTAGTTTGATCTGAGTGAGTATTTTTTTGGTATATAAGGGAAAATCGGCATTAAGGATCCACCCGAAATAGCCAGGTTCTTTTTCCAGTACCTCCCGTACCTTGCTGCCTTTGTGCTTTCCGAAGGCGAATATTTCCTCCCCATCCGCATCGAGCGCGATAAAACCCGCAAAATCGGCAAACTGCCGGTGGGTAGAGAACTCTGCCAGTTTCTTTACGTTGTTCTCCAGGTCGGGGTAACGTTCCAGTTGCGAAAGCAGGACCTCATAGGTTGCCAGGGTATCGGCTTCAGCACTATGTGCCGCCTTAAGTTCCTTGCCACAATAGAATTTATAGGCTGCTTCCAGGGTTCGTTTTTCCATTTTGTGAAAAATGGTCTGTACGTCAACGGAAACCATATTCTTCATATCAAAATCTATCCCGGCCCTTAGCATCTCCTCTGCAAGCAGGGGGATATCAAACCGGTCTGAATTAAACCCTGCCAGGTCGCTGTCCTTGATCATTTTATAAATCTCCCCGGAAAGCTGCCTGAAAGTTGGTTCATTCGCTACCTTTTCATTGGAGATCCCATGCACGGCAACCACCTCGGGCGGAATAGGCATTTCAGGGTTTACCAGCCAGGTTTTGCTTTCCCTGTTGCCGTTCGGATAGATTTTAAGGATGGAAATCTCAACAACCCGGTCGGTGGCTACATTGGTCCCCGTTGTTTCCAGGTCAAAGAAGCATAAGGGTTTGGTTAGCTTTAACTCCATTCATTCCAGGGTTTTGACAAAGATAGTCCTTAAGAGGTGATTATGGCCCCAAAGCAGTAATTTTTAACCCCTGCCACTGAAGGGGGTTCGTGTGGAGAAGGCCGGGTTCAGACTTCCCTGTCGATATCCCAGGCCTCCAGGTAATCGGCGACGGCCTTTGCGAACATCCCGCCCAGGGCCCCGTTAACAACCCTGTGATCATAGCTGTGAGAAAGGAACATCTTACTGCGGATCCCGATAAAATCCCCTGCTTCGGTCTCAATTACTGCCGGTACCTTCCGAATAGCACCGAGGGCAAGGATGCCTACTTGTGGCTGGTTGATTATGGGGGTGCCAAAGACACTGCCAAAGGAGCCAACATTGGTAACCGTGTAAGTGCCGTCTTTTACCTCATCGGGTTTAAGGGCATTGGTACGTGCCCTGTGGGCCAGGTCGTTCACCGCCCTTGCCATCCCCACCAGGTTCAGCTGGTCGGCATTTTTAATGACGGGTACTATCAGATTGCCATCAGGCAGGGCAGCTGCCATTCCAATGTTGATATTCTTTCTTTTAATGATGGTATCCCCATCTACGGAAATATTGATCATGGGGAATTTCTTAATGGCTTTTGCCACCGCTTCCATAAAAATAGGGGTAAAAGTTAATTTCTCCCCTTCCCGCTTTTCAAAGGAATCCTTGTTCCGCTCCCTCCATTCCACGATATTGGTTACATCCACTTCAATAAAGCTCTGGACATGGGCGGAAGTGGATACGCTTTCCACCATATGATGGGCTATTAGCCTGGCCATGCGGTTCATTGGGATAATCTCGTCTCCCATCGCTGAGGTAACCCTGGGGGTTGCCGGCCGTTCCTGTTGCCCGGTTGCCGGAGGCTCCGTGCCGTCTTTCAGGCCGGTTGCCGCAGCAGGCTGTGCCGCTGTGCCAGCAGGCGCTGCACCTCTTTTTTCAAGGTAAGCTATGATATCGTTCTTGGTTACCCGGCCTTCTTTACCGCTGCCTTCAATTTTTTCGAGTTCGGAGAGGGAAATATTTTCCTCCCGGGCAATATTCTTAACCAGTGGGGAATAAAAACGTGCCGACTCGCCGTAATTCTGAGAACCCGCAGCCGCAGTCTGCTTTGCTGCCTCCAACTCCTTTTCCAGCACCTTAACGCTCTCACCCGCCGCCGCCTCATCATCCTTAACGGCCTTCCCTGAAACATCCCTTACCGCAACCGCCTCTCCCCCGTTCAATTCGATTACCGCCACTGTCTGCCCTACCTTGATCACGTCGTCAACATTAAAGAGCTTCTTTACCAATATCCCTTCCACTTCACTTGGAACTTCCGAATCTACCTTGTCTGTGGCAATTTCAAAGACAGCCTCATCCATTTCAACCGGGTCTCCCACTTCTTTGAGCCAGGATGTCAGCGTTGCTTCAGCGACACTCTCCCCCATTTGCGGCAATTTTAATTCAAACTTTGGCATATTGATATTTAAAGCGCTTTTTCAGATCATTATTTTGCAAAAATACTAAAAAATGACCCTGATTTTTAAACACTAATAACTGAGCTCTTATGAAGTCCTTAAAGAACCCTCAAAAGGCACCCGGTTTATTATAGATCTGCCCAGGGTAACCTCGTCGGCATACTCCAGTTCATCACCCACAGCTATCCCCCGGGCAATAGTCGACATCCTGATATGGAGCGGTTCCAGTTGCCTGTACATATAAAAGCTGGTGGTATCCCCTTCCATCGTTGAACTGAGCGCAAAGATTAGTTCCTTGATCTGCCCTTTCTTCGCCTTTTCCAACAGGGATGCTATAGTGAGGTCCTGGGGGCCGATGCCTTCCATGGGCGATATTTTACCGCCCAGCACGTGGTACAATCCCCTGTATTGCCCTGTATTCTCGATGGCCATTACATCCCGGATATCTTCCACCACGCAAACCAGGCTGTCGTCTCGCTTGGGGTTCGAACATAGTTCGCAGAGGAACACATCGGAAATATTATGGCAATTTGAGCAGAACATGATCTCATCGCGTAACGACTGGAGGGCTGCGGTAAGTCGGGCAGTCTGCCCAGAAGGCTGCTTCAGTAAATGCAGTACCAGCCGCAGGGCTGTGCGCTTCCCGATGCCCGGTAACTGGGACATTTCATCAACCGCTTGTTCAAGGAGTTTAGACGAAAATTCCATAAGGGCAAAATTACATAATGTTTTAAGTTTTCGTACTTTGGGCCTGAAATTTATTTCTATGACGGCTACGCATATCCTGCTGCTGATTGGCACTTACTTCCTCTTACTCTTACTGATCTCTTATTTCACAGGCAGGAACGATTCCAACGAAGATTTTTTTAAAGCCGGGAAGCAATCCCCCTGGTACCTGGTAGCTTTCGGGATGATTGGCGCCTCCCTTTCGGGGGTTACTTTTATTTCCGTGCCCGGGATGGTGGAGGCTGCGGATTTCAGCTATATGCAGGTGGTTTTCGGATACCTGGCTGGTTATATGGTTATTGCATTTGTCCTGATGCCCATTTATTATCGCCTGAATGTGACTTCTATTTACGAGTACCTCGAAGGAAGGTTTGGCCCTGTAAGTTACAAGGTCGGGGCCATTTCGTTTTTCGTTTCCCGGGTGCTGGGAGCCTCGTTCAGGCTCTTCCTGGTGGCCATTGTATTGCAGGAGTTTGTTTTTGACTCCTTCGGAATCCCATTCGAAATTACAGTAATCTTCTCCATCCTGCTGATCTGGGTATATACCTTTCGTGGCGGCATAAAGACCATTGTTTTTACAGACACCCTGCAAACCCTTTTTATGCTGCTGGCCGTAGGACTGTCCATTTATTTTATCACGGACAGGCTCGACTGGAGTTTCGGTGAATTCCTGGCTTCCGATCAACTAAGGGAACACAGCAGGATCTTTTTTACGGGCGACTTGCTGGACCGCAACCATTTTATAAAATCATTCCTTGGAGGTATGTTCATTACCATATGTATGACAGGGCTCGACCAGGATATGATGCAAAAAAACCTCACCTGCCGCAACATCAAAGAGGCTAAATTGAACATGGTCTCCTTCAGCCTCATCCTGGTGGTCGTAAATTTGGTTTTCCTCCTTTTGGGAGCCCTGCTGTTTATCTATGCCGATGAATTCGGCATCGCCCTTCCTGTCATGGACGGAAGTCCGAAATCGGACCTGCTCTTCCCCGAAATCGCCTTGGGCAATGGCCTGGGGCCCATGGTTGGCATTACCTTTATGCTGGGGTTGATTGCCGCCGCATACAGCAGTGCAGACAGTGCCCTGACTGCCCTCACCACTTCTTTTTGCGTCGATTTCCTTGGGATCCAGAAAAGGCCGGAAAACGTGCGAAAAAAAATAAGGAAGACCACCCATGTATGGATGAGTATGTTGCTGATCGTCGTCGTCATCCTATTCAAGTACGTCCTCGACCGAAATGTTATAGATGGCCTGCTCACCGTAGCAACCTTTACCTATGGCCCTCTGCTCGGGATGTTTGCCTTTGGGATTTTAACTCCATATGGGGTCAGGGACCGCTATGTCTGGGTGGTTGCATGCCTGTCTGTCCTGATCATCATAGGATTGGCCAAAATTCCAGCCGAAATGCTTGGAGGATATGCTATTGGTTATGAATTACTGCCCCTTAACGGCTTACTGACCTATACCGGCCTCTGGCTGATCCGGACAAAACCGCCGGGGCAGGTTTAAAACTGACCGGTAGCCAGCAGCACCAGGGTGCAAGCTACTTCCACCTTTATCCCCTCATCTTCAAGTAATTTATAAAATTCGGGGTTCTCGGTCCCGGGATTAAAAATGACCCGTTCCGGGGTCAGCCGGATAATATCGTCATAAAAAGCCTTCTGCCTCGATGGGTTCATGTAGAGGGTGATGGTGTGCTGCCCCGCAAATCCGTTCAGGGTCGTTTTTATGGGGACGCCCGCGACCACTCCCTCCCTGAGGCCAAAACCTGTGGTTTCTATATTATTTTCCACAAGTCGCTTTATGGCCAGGTTGCTATACCTGTCGGGCCTGACCGACGCGCCGAATACAAGGGTGCTCTTCATTTTGTAACCAGGGTGTTAAAGTGTGTTAATGACTGCAACTTTTTAATCAATTCGTCGTCTATTAAGTTACATAAGGTATCTTATTATCATTGATACTGCTGTATTTTTATAGTTAATGGTTAGTGTTTAGTACAGTATATCAATGATGGAACCCCGGCGGCTGCGCCGGGGTTTTATTTTTCCCGACCGCGTTTACAATAACCAGTACGCCCCATATTTGCCCGTTAAAGATACGAACCCAAAGCGATAACTGTTAATTCCCCGGCCTTCAGAAGTTTAATTCAGGAGAATTTGTTAAAAACTGTTAAACACTTAAGGTTTTGGTAACATTCACAACCGAATATCGTCCATTATATGTCATCAATCATCAATCATCAATCAAAAAACGAACATCATGAAACAACTTGCCGTATTGGCTGCGCTTTTATGCGCCAACCTTCTTTTCCCCAGGTCCACAGACCCCGATCCTGAACTCCGTATCGGCAGTGTGAGCGGGAAAGTCATAGACAAGGCGTTGCGGCAACCGGTCCCTTATGCCGCCGTAATTGTTAAATCGAGGGAGAATGACAGTACCATTACAGGGGGCATTACCCTGGAAGACGGCAGTTTTGAATTAAGAAACCTTCCCGAGGGTAATTTCACCTTTTCAGTTCAGTTTATTGGTTATGAAAGCCATTCGCAACCCATCTCCATCAGCAGGGAAAACCGGAAACTGGAGTTGGGAGATATCGAACTGGAAGAAGCGGTAGAGGAACTTAGCGGGGTTGAAGTCGTGGCAGAGCGTACCACCATTGAACAACGCATAGACCGGAAGGTAATCAACGTTGGCAAAGACCTTACTACTGCGGGGGCAACGGCCTCGGACATTATGAACAACCTCCCTTCCATCAATCTCGATCAGCAAACGGGAGAAATAAGTATGCGGGGCAATTCCAACGTTCGGGTAATGGTCGACGGAAAACTGTCTAATGTGCCTATTGCACAGCTGCTGCGCCAAATCCCTTCCACCTCCATTAAATCTATTGAATTGATTACCAATCCTTCCGCCAAATACAACCCGGAGGGCATGAGTGGCATTATCAATATCATCCTGCACAAAAATGCAAACATCGGGTTCAACGGATCTGTAAGCACCGGCCTTACCGTTGGCGAGGAGGCCAAATTCAATACCTCGCTCGACCTCAACTACCGAAACGGCGGGATCAACCTTTACGGCAACCTTGGGACCAACATCGGCAAATGGGTAAACGACGGTTTTATTTTCAGGAGCGAGGAAAGGTTGCGGCAGGAATTCGACTTCTTCAACAACAACAAATCCTACCTCTATAAACTCGGCATCGATTTCTACCTGAACGACCACCATACCCTGTCGTTCTTTACCAACCAGAATATCTATGACGGGAAAGCGAGCGGGAGCACCGAAGTACTTTACCTGCAAAACCCCGCCCAGAACACGACCCAATTCTTCGGTAACCTGGAGGACAACCTGAGTGAACAATACAATATGGTCTATAAGTGGGATTTCCTGAAAGAAGGCCATAACCTGGAACTGGAAGTAGACCATAATCGATTCAACAGTGAGGAAGATGCCTCTTTCAGGTCTACCGGTGCTACCCTCTTCCCTGATTACCTCGACTTTGTAGACACCAAAAGGGAACAGACCATAGCAAACCTCGACTATATAAACCCACTGGATTCCATTACCAAAATAGAAGCCGGCCTGGAAGCACGGATATTCGAAACCGACGTGGACTATTCCTCCACCGGCCTTACATTCAACGAGAACGGGCAATTACGGCCCACCCCCGACACCAACTTCATATATGGCATGGATATTTATTCCGCATACGCCACGTTCGGTCAAAACTATGAAAAGTGGTCGTACCAGGCCGGGTTACGGGTGGAGGATGTGGAAGTAAAGGCCGACACCAACGGGGTACGTTCTTTTACCGACCAATATACCCAGCTTTACCCATCGGCCTTTGTGACTTACAAACCAAGCGAGGCAAACCAGTTCCAGCTCAGTTACAGCCGCCGGGTCGACAGGCCGGGGCTCACCCAGGTAAACCCCATCCGGGAGTGGTCAACCCCCCTTATTTCTTCCCTCGGCAATCCAACCCTCATACCCCAGTTTACCAATTCATACGAATTGAATTATACCAGGAGGCTGAAGAACGGCAGTATTACAAGCGGCATTTTCTACCGCGCCATACAAGACGAGATCAACAGGACGGTTTTCGTAGACCGCCTCGACCTCAACAAACTTATCCTGAGTTACAGGAATTTCGACAATACATCGGCTTATGGCCTGGAGGTTTCCGGCAATTACAACCCATTTAAATGGTGGAGCATTAATGGCAGTTTCGACCTCTATCAGCAAACCCAGCGTGGGCTAACGGAACAACTGCCGGCAGATAACCCCAATCCTTCCGAGGAAGATATCATCGTACAGGAAGTGGAAGTAGACAACACCGCCTGGAACCTGCGGATGAACAATAGCTTCAAGGCCACCGAGAAACTTACTTTCCAACTGTTTGCTTTTTACCGGGGGGCCAACAAGGACCTTCAGATCAGCATGAAACCCATGTATTTTATAAACACCGGGGCGCGCTACACCTTTGCCGACGGGAAAGGAACTTTCAGCCTTAATTTCAACGATGTCTTCAATACCATGCGTTTCGCATTTAACGGCAGGTTACCCTATGTGCAGAACGGACAGTTTAACTGGGAAAGCCAGAATGTTTATGCGGGTATCTCCTACCGTTTCGGCAGTGGTAAAAACAGGGCTGTCGAAAGAAAACGAAGAGATGATAACACCAAGCAATCAGGCGGGGGTATACTATAATTTGCAGAAACAACCAGCCACCAGGGTCTCCGTTGTGTGATCCGGAGGAGCTAACATTGCGGGTAGGACCCCGGTAAACTTACCGGGGTCTTCCTTTATCGGGATTTTAAAGCGGGCTATTGGAAAATACCCGTTTCATAGCCATCTATACTTCGCATATTTTTCTGTTGCCTGTATGCCTTCAGGCCATCCTCTCCAAGTTCGGCTGCCCAGGCCTCCAGCTGGCCGCGTTCCCCCTGGTACTCCATGAGGGGCACCCCCATCCCACAGGAAGTCTGCACCAGATCGATCTTAAGTTCTATCAATTGCCTGCTGCCTGGAATTGCCGGAAAAAGACCAATGTGTTCGTCCCAATAGGCATCCCTTTGATGATATGCGCTGGATTGCCCGTAAAGGCGCAGGATCAGCGGAGCGCCTTCAAAGGCACAGAACATTACCGTCATCCTGCCGTTATGCCTGAGGTGTGCCGCGGTTTCATTACCACTTCCTGTAAGATTAAGCCAAAGGACCGTTTTTTCATCCAGTACCCTGAACGCATCCATGCCTTTTGGCGACAGGTTGATATGCCCGCCATCCATAGCTGTGGCGACGAAAAACATTTTCTGACGGCTGATAAAATCGCTAAGGCGCGAAGTAAGTTGCGGTAGCTGCTTGCCCATACTGCGGATGGTTTATTGATACTATGTCCAGCGGATGATCGCACTGCCCCAGGTGAACCCGCTTCCGAAGGCGGCCAGGACTACCAGGTCTCCCGCTTTTATCCTTCCTTCCTCCCAGGCCTCGGTAAGCGCGATAGGAATAGAGGCGGCAGTGGTGTTGCCATACCTCATAATATTGTTATATACCTTATTGTCCGGGAGGGCGAATTTCTTCTGTATAAACTGTGAAATCCTCAGGTTGGCCTGATGCGGGATAAGCATATCTATATCGGTGGGTTTAAGGTTATTCGCGCCGAGGCCCTCCATGATGACCTCGCTGAAACGCTGCACCGCATTCTTGAAGACAAATTGCCCGTTCATATAGGGATAGTACGACTCGTCATTTGGATCATTGTCTTTCAGGATATCCGTTACCCAGCGTTTACCCATACCGGGAGCTATCAGTGAAAGTTCTTCCGCATATTGGCCCTCAGCATGCAGGTGGGTACTCAGGATACCTTTAGCCCTGTCTTCTTCCCGGGATAAGACCACAGCCCCGGCCCCGTCTCCAAAGATCACGGAAACGCCCCGGCCGCGGGTGGTCATGTCCAGGCCGTGCGAATGCAATTCCGAGCCAATGACGAGGATATTCCTGTACATCCCGCTTTTTATATACTGGTCTGCCAGGGAGATCCCGTAAATAAATCCCGAGCATTGGTTGCGCACATCAATGGCCCCCACGGTGGGTAGTCCGAGGTCTCGTTGTACCAATACCCCGGGCCCGGGAAAATAATAATCGGGGCTTAAGGTGGCGAAAACAATGAAATCAATGTCATTCTTGTCAATCCCCGCGCGTTCAATTGCGATCCTGGCCGCTTTTACCCCCATGCTGGTAGTGGTGTCCTCCCCTTTCACAACATGCCGCCTTTCCTTTATCCCGGTGCGTTCCTGTATCCAGGCGTCGTTTGTTTCCATGACTTTCGAAAGGTCGTCATTGGTCACAACATTTTCCGGGACAAAAAATCCCAGTCCGCTAATCTTTGAATTATACATTGCAATTTTGGTTAGGATATAAAATAACCCGGCCTTTCCGGGAATTTGGTCAATAGGGTCCGTAATCCAACTAAGATAACCAAAATTTCACAGTCACAGAGGTGCGAATGACTTTATCATTCCCTTATGTACTGCATGAAATTCCGGGTATTTACCCTGGCCCTAAGGTCGTGCAACATATTGTAGAGTCCAAAAAATGTTCGATTGATATACAGGAAATGCCGGGAGCCCCTGCCGGAATTCATTTTACGCATTTCCTCGTTCGCTGCGAGGCGCCTGCTGAGATCGGCGATCCTCCCCCAGAATTCCGGGGACCCAAAATCGAAGTACTCCTCGTTGAAAGGAGCGGTGAAGATACTGAGCATCTCGCGGAAGAGGTCCCTGAAGAAAATACGCTCGTCTGCCGAATCCAGCTCAGTAAGGATTTCCAGCTCGTATAATTTTTCGGTAAAAATGGCATCATTTGCAATGTTCTCGCGTTTTGCAAGTTCAAAATACGGATCGTAAAACTCCGGCGGGACTTCCTTAATACACCCGAAATCTATTGCAATGAGTTTGTTTTCGGCACTTACCAGGAAATTGCCTGGATGGGGATCGGCCTGGACCTTCCGCAACCCGTGCATCTGGAACATATAAAAATCCCAGAGCGACTGGCCCAGGGAATGGCCGAGCTCTCCATCGAAATCCCCTTTTGTAAAGTCGCCCAGGTGTTGTCCCTCCATCCAGTCCATTGTAAGAATACGTTCACTGGAAAGTTCCGGATAGTAAGCAGGGAATTCCATTCCGGGCAGATGTGCGCAAGCAGCCGTAATTTGGGTACTCTGACGGAGTTCCAGTATATAATTGGTCTCTTCGGTGAGTTTGCCCTCAACCTCCCTGAAATACTTTTCGGAGTCGCGGCCCTGCAGGTTAAACATCCGCATGGCCAGGGGTTTTACCAGGGCCAGATCGCTTTTGATGCTGTCTGCAACCCCGGGATACTGGATCTTGACAGCCAGGGGCCTGCCATCTTTAAATGCCCGGTGGACCTGTCCGATACTGGCGGCATTCACGGCTTCAGGGTCAAAGGTGTCGAAAATTGCCTCCGGCTCCTTCCCAAGGTACTTTTTAAAGGTTTTTCTAACCAGGGGTGCAGATAAGGGGGGGACGGAGAATTGTGCAAGTGAAAATTTCTCGACATAGGCCCGGGGAAGCAGGTTCTTTTCCATACTTAACATCTGTGCTACCTTCAGGGCGCTTCCCTTCAGGCTTTTTAGCCCGTCATATATATCCCCGGCATTATCCTCGTTGAGCTCATCCCTTCCCAATTCGGGCCTCACCAGCTTTTTCCCGTAATACTTTACATAATTGCCACCTACCTTTACGCCGGTTTTTACCAGCGCACCGGCCCTTTCGAGCTTACCGGTAGGGATTTTATCGAGGGTTTTCATCTACGCTCAGGTTTCTATTGTTAGCCCATTCGTTCCTTATAGAGGAACTTGCCGAAATCGAGGATGCTATCCAAGGGGGTATTCTCAAAGAGATCGAAGGCGGTTTGTACGGATTTTTCAATGGCCAAATCCGTTTTTTCAAATGCAGGCGACGAATCATTAAGCCAGAACCGGATCAGGAACAGGAATTGAACCCAGGCGCCTTCAGAAAACAAAGCGGGATTCCGCCGGTTAATTTTAAAGGTTTTGCCACTGTTTCCAGCCTCGATAAGCTCCCCGGTAAAATTCCTGAACCTGTTCCTGAGGCCGCGGAGCTGTTCCAGGTTTTTTAAGGGGCGGCTGTCTTCCTGCAGGGCGAAAAGCACATAACTCCTGTTCATTGCAAGGAGCTCAAAGAATGAAAAATAGAAGGTAAGGAGTTTGTCTTTATTCGTAAAAGAATTAAAATCCACGTTTTTTTCCAGGAGTTTTTGGGTACTGTCAAAAAAAGTATTCCAGATTGCCGCTTTCAGGCCGTCTATGGATCCGAAATGCTCATAAAAATCCTGTTCGCGAAAGTTATTCTCCTTACAGAATTTATATATAGACTTCGGCGAGCCTTCATTTTCCAGAACATAAGACATATACCTTGCAATAAGGGTCTCGCGGCCGGTTTTGGTATTATTTCCTTTAGGTGCCATAATAATGCTTTATTGTTTAATCAAAAGTAATATTATATAAACATTATAACTGTTAATAATGTGAGAAATTCCATAAAAAAAACGTGCTTTCTGGTGAAAGCACGTTTTCAAACAACCTAACCAATTAACAAGTGAATTGATTACAATCCAGAATAACTCTTTCATAGCAATCAATTATTGTAATCAGGTTCAAAAATATTAAATGTTTAATATATATCATAATTAAATAAACAAATATTTTGTTAAATTTTCAATCGGCACCCCGCTGTGAAAATTAACAGGTGTCAGTTTGTCACTTTTACAGGTTCTGGTACTTTTTTTGTCAGCCAAAAGGGTGAATAAATAAAAACTGCTAAAAATTATGGCCACAGGTAAAATCAATGTTTCGGTTGAGAACATTTTTCCCTTAATCAAAAAATTCCTTTACAGCGATCATGAAATCTTCATCCGCGAACTTATTTCCAATGCCACCGATGCCACCCTTAAATTAAAGCACCTGAGTTCAATCGGGGAGGCCGGGGTAGAATACGGCGAGCCCATGGTGGAAGTCCGGGTGGATAAAAAAGGTAAAAAGATCCATATCCTGGACCAGGGAGTGGGGATGACTGAAGAAGAAGTAAAAAAGTATATTAACGAAGTGGCATTTTCGGGTGCCGAAGAGTTTCTCGACAAATACAAGGACAGTGCCAAGGACACCGGCATCATCGGTCATTTTGGACTCGGGTTTTACTCTTCGTTTATGGTGGCCGATAAGGTGGAAATAATCACCAAGAGTTATACAGATGCCCCGGCCGTGCACTGGACCTGCGATGGTTCTCCTGAGTTTACCATAGAGGCGGCAGACAGGTCGCATCACGGAACCGAAATAATCCTTCATATAGCGGAAGATTCCACAGAATTCCTTGAAGACGGGCGGATCAGGGAACTGCTCCTCAAATACAATAAATTCATGCCGATCCCCATTAAGTTCGGCACCAGGACGGAAACCCTGCCAAAACCCGAGGGTGCCGGGAAAGACGATCCGGCCCCAACAAAGGAAGTAGATAATATCATCAACAACCCAAATCCGGCCTGGACCAAGAAGCCCACCGACCTGGAGGATAAGGATTATAAATCCTTTTACCGCGAATTATACCCCATGCAGTTTGAGGAACCCCTGTTCCACATCCACCTGAATGTGGATTACCCTTTTAACCTCACAGGGATCCTGTATTTCCCTAAGCTGACAAGGGACCTCAATATACAGAAGGACCGCATCCAGCTATACCAGAACCAGGTATTCGTTACAGACAATGTTGAAGGCATTGTCCCGGAATTCCTCACCATGCTCAGGGGGGTTATTGATTCGCCTGACATCCCTTTGAATGTCTCGCGTTCCTACCTGCAGGCCGACGGGGCTGTAAAAAAGATCTCCACTTATATAACCCGGAAAGTCGCCGATAAACTTGCCAGCCTGTTCAAGGAAAACCGCGAGGATTTTGAGAAAAAGTGGAACGATATAAAAATCGTCATCGAATACGGGATGCTTTCAGAGGAAAAATTCTTTGAAAAAGCGGAAAAATTTGCGCTCTACCCAACAGTAGACAACCAGTACTATACCTTTGAGGAATTGCAGGAAAAGATCAAGGGCAATCAGACAGACAAAGATGATAACCTTGTGGTGCTGTATGCTTCGGATACGGAAGCCCAGCACAGTTATATTGAAGCCGCGAAGGCAAAGGGTTATGAGGTTTTGTTGCTCGATTCGCCCATAGTATCGCACCTGATGCAAAAGCTCGAAACCTCAAAAGAGAAGCTTTCTTTTGCCAGGGTAGATGCCGACCATCTGGATAAACTCATCAACAAGGAAGATACCCAGATCTCCAAACTTTCCGATGAGGAAAAAGAACAATTAAAAAGCAGTGTGGAGGAAGTGGTTAAGGATAAAGGCTATATCATTCAGCTGGAGGCCATGGACAGTGATGCTTCCCCTTTTATAATTACCGAACCCGAGTTCATGCGCCGGATGAAGGAAATGCAACAAACGGGCGGGGGAGGCATGTTCGGCATGGGGAACATGCCCGACATGTATAACCTCATTGTAAACACGAACCATGAACTGGTAGGGCAGATCCTGAATACCAAAACCGCTAAAAAACGCGAACGGCTAATCAACCAGTCGCTCGACCTTGCCCGGCTTTCCAAGGGCTTGCTGAAAGGGAAGGAACTCACCAGCTTCATCAGGAGGAGCTATGAGATGATCAAATAGGGCTCCGGCCCCATTAACCGCCTCCCGGGGGAGGCGGTTTTTATTTGGTTTGCTCCGCCGCCACAAGTTGTTTGATCCCTTGCTGATACGAGGTGGGCCTGATCCCGAACCGGCCTTCAATTTTAGTGCTGTCAAAAACATAATCCTTCTCATACTGATACGCCATTTCAGCCAGTTCCCGCATCAACGGTGAAAAAAGGCCAAGGAAACGGAGCATCCCGCTTCCAATGGTACGGTACGCTGGTTCAACCCCCATTTCACTGGCGATATGATAGACCCATTCCGCCCCCGTATAAGGGTCAGGAGCAGTAGGCAAGTGCCATATCTCCCCGTAAGCCTCAGGCTTATTACCCAGCAGGGCAGTGGCTGCAGCCGCGTCAGGCACATAGGTAAAACTGTGCTTTTTATCGGCTTTCCCCATCCAGTTGGCTTTTTTTCCCTGACTCAAAGGCTTCATAACGGTTTCGGTAAGCAGGCTTGTTTGGTTAATCGACGGCCCGTAAAAATCGGCAGACCGGGCTATAAGCCCTTGTATTTCACCTTTATCTGCCGCCTCCAGAAAGCGATCGGCGATCTGTTGCCTTACTTTCCCTTTTTTACTGGGAGGGTTTACCTCATGGTCTTCCTTCATTGGGGCGAGGCTGTAATCCCCGTACATATACATATTGTCAAAAAATACCAGCTTTGTACCCGATTCACTGCAGGCCCGGATCGCATTTTCCATGATAACCGGCCATTGTTCCCGCCAGACTTTCAATTTGTAAGGCAGCCCGACCGTGAGGTAGGCCACTTCCGAACCGGCCACAGCCTCCCGGACCCCTTGCAGATCCGTAAGATCGGCTTTAAAAAGCAGGTCGCTTTCATTAACTTTTGCCGGATTCCTGCCAACCAGCCTGATTTGTCCGGAATACGCCGGCAAAGCCATGGCAAGATGGGTGCCAAGTGCTCCCCCTGCACCTAAGATCGTTTGCATATGTAAAAGTTTTATTTCCCGCTGTATCGCTTCAAGTTACACAGGAATCCGATACTACAAAACTTTGAATCACTTTTTTTACAGGTGCAGATGGCCCGGGCTTTAGAATGACATCCGGCAATACCGTTTTGAAGAAGCATAGCTTCCCGGAAATGAATGGGTAAAATTTATCTACCTTGCAGGTCTATGGCTCCACCTCCCTGGCACCTGTACCTGATGGCTGTACTCTACTTTGGCGCGGGGATCCTGCATTTTATATACCCCCGCGTATATGAGCGGATCATCCCCCCTTACCTGCCCCACCGGAAAATCCTGGTATATGCAAGCGGGGCAGCGGAGATACTGCTTGCTGCGGGCCTCTGTTTCCGGGAAAGCCGTACCGTTGCCATTTACGGACTTATTGTAATGCTGCTTGTTTACCTACCCATTCATCTTTATATGCTTTCAGGTGCCGCAGCCATGAAGTTACCACGCTGGATCCTTATATTGAGGGTGCCCCTTCAGTTTGTACTGATATACTGGGCTTATTCCTATAGCTGATTGCATGAATCCTCAGGCCGGCAGCTGCCGGGTACCAAGGTATCGTTTTATCAGAGTTATCTGAAGACAGACAAAAAAGGTAAGGGCCAAAGTTCCATAAACGATTGGGCTGGAGGCCTCCAGAATACCATTCTCCGGAATTAATGTCGGCATTTTCAGCCGTTCCAGCTCAATTCCGCCAAGGCTCTCAAAATCTGCCGGGATATAACCGGCTATGAGCCCGGCTACCAAAACCCCTGTCATCAGTGCGATCAGCAACCAGGCAGGTCCCGAAATTAACGGGCGGTACACAACTTTTCGGGGTGGCACCAGGCCCGGGCCAATCCTTGAAAGTACCTTCGCCGTAAACCCGTCCGGGGCTTTCTCGGGGCCACTTTCCCTGATAAGCCTTATTAAAACATCCTGCATTTCTTCTTCATGCTTATCCATATCCATGGGTTTTATAATATCCTACCTTAGGTTTCATAATTTCTGCCAGGCGTTGCCTGCTCCTGTGGAGGCGAACCTTGGCAGTATTAGTGCTGATCCCCATAATATGGGAAATCTCATCCAGGCTCTGTTCCTCCAGGTAATATAAGGTAATAATAAGACTGTCGTCCGGCGAAAGGGCATCCATCCCCTGCCTGACCATCGCCTTGAGGTCATCGGATTCCATTTTTGACTCCACTTCGGGAACCAGGGACCTGTGTTTAAGTATTTCCGGATCCGGTGACATCATTTCAGGGCTGCCTTGCCGCTTCTTAAGGTAATCAAGGCACTGGTTATAGGCAATTTTATAGAGCCATGTTGAGAAGGCCGATTTCCCGCTAAACCCGGCCAGTGCCCTGTAGGCTTTTATAAAAGTGTCCTGCGAAACCTCTTCTGCCAGTTCACGGTTGCGCAGCATCCTCATTGCCAGGGTATATACCATATGCTTGTAACGATCCACCAACAGCGAAAAGGCCTTCATATCTCCTTTCAGCGTCCGTTCAATATCCTGTTGGTCCTTATACGGCCGGCCGTGCTTTGTTCCCATCCAGGATATAGGACGCCAAAAATGCCTTTTTGGTTACAGCTGCAAAAAAAATTCTGCCGGCTGTAACCCTGAGGCTCATCCTGCAGTCATACGGGTTATAAAATCATTTTAACAATTAAAATCAAAATAATTATGGGAGGCGAAGTATTAGTATTTATTTGTATGTTCCTGGTGGTATTCGGGATTGCCTATTTGTTTTATTCGACAAGGAACAAGGAAAGGCTGGCGCTTATTGAAAAGGGAGCCGATGCCAGTATCTTTGTAAAAGGGGGCTCTGCGACTGCCGCCCCGGTATGGAAAATCCTTATCCTCAACCTGGCCCTGCTGCTCATGGGTATCGGTTCCGGGATCATGATGGGGGGTGTCCTCACATCTACCCTGAACGTTCAGGGGAATATTGCCATGCCCGGCTCTATCTTCCTGATGGCAGGCACAGGATTGTTTATCGGATTCTATCTGACCAAAACCCTGGATGCCGCACGGTAAGGTGGCGTAAATTAATTTTTTAAGACAGCAGTACCTTTCCGATGTGCTGCTGTTTCTTATTTTTACCGGATGAAGGTTATCTCTGCCAATACCGCAAAAGCTACCACTATCATATGGAATGGTAAAACCGAGATCACAGGTATTTATAAATATCCGGTAAACGGCAGCATCATGCTGGGAAAAGAGGCCGTGGCCGGTGATACCATAGCAGACCGCAGGGTTCACGGGGGCAGCCATAAGGCATGCTACCTCTTCTCAGGAAACCATTATCCCTACTGGAAGGGCCGGTACGGCCATCTCAGCTGGGATTGGGGTATGTTCGGTGAAAACCTCAGCCTGGAAGATATGGATGAAAGCCAGATACGCATTGGGGATGTTTACCGTATCGGTACGGCTTTAGTGCAGGTATCAATGCCAAGGGAACCTTGCTATAAGCTCGGACTGCGATTCGATACCCAACGGATCCTCAGGGAATTTATTTCTTTTGGTTACCCCGGCAGCTATGTCAGGGTACTCGAAGAAGGGGCTGTTACCGCAGGCGATAAAGCAGTGCTTGAGTTTCGATCGGAAAATCCATTAACCGTAAGGGATTGCTTTTTACTTTATTACCAGAAGGAGAAAGCCGCGGACTTGTTGAAGTTGGCGGTGGAGAATACCGCACTGCCCCATTATAAAAGGGAATATTTAATGCAGTATCTATAAGAAAAAAGGGGCTTTGCAGCCCCCCTTTCCAATTAAAACATAACTAAACTAAACTACTGCCTGTAGACAATTAATCAACCATTACACTTTCGTAATACGTATCGCTGCCGTTTCTCACAACCACGGTATAGCTGCCTTCAAAAGCCTTTTCAAAGTTGATGGCCTTTTCAACCACCATTTCGCCAGCGATGACTTCCTGGAACAGGACCCTATTGCTGCTGTCGATTACTTTGATTTCCACATCTGAGGAATTGAGGTTAAGCAGGTTGAGGAACAGCCTGTTCCCTTTCTTCCTGAAAACGGGTTTCAGTTTGGCTTCTTTCTCCAGAACCTTTACCTCGTTTTTGGAAACTTCAATCGTATAGACAATTTCCTTAAAAGTATCTTCCACTTCAAGGAAATACAGGCCCCCCGGGAGTTTTTTCAGGTCGAACTTTTTGCCATAAGTCAGAACTTCGCCAGTTTTTTCGGAATAAATGGTATTCCCCAGGTTGTCGAAAAACCGGATGGCTGTTTCCCTGGATGGGGTATCGAGTCGAAAGATCATAGACCTGGTGTCTTCACTATTGGTAAAGTGAAGGCTGGGTTCCTTTGCCAGCCCCAAAGTGGTACTGAAAAGGATGGCAATTGCCGCGGTAAATTTCAATGTTGATTTCATAACGCTTGTTTTTGGATTAATGAATAAATTTCGATAACAAATCTAGGCACAATCCCCCGGGGCGGCTACCACCCCCTTGCCCAATTTATGTTCTATTTTAACATAAAACAAGGTTAACATATTGTTAAATGGTAATATCCTACATATTTTAGGTAATTTTGCAAAGATTAGTTTAAAAATGCGGCAGTACATTTAAGGTAGCTATGGAAAACAAAGAAGTCTTGAAACAGAAACCGGCCTTTGAGGCAATAGAGCCTAATTTCGGACACTCTTTTACTTACCAGAAATTCGATGAGTCCAAAAACAACAAGAACAATGTCTGGCATTACCATCCGGAAATCGAACTTGTTTATGTGAACGGGGGCACGGGTAAACGGCAGATCGGAAGCCATGTCTCCTATTATTCCAATGGCGACCTTATCCTTATAGGGAGCAACCTGCCCCATTGCGGGTTTACGGATAAACTCACGGGGAATGAGAGCGAAACGGTTATCCAGATGAAGGAGGACTTCCTCGGGTCCGATTTTTTCTCCATCCCGGAAATGAAAAATATACAGGCGTTATTTAAAATGGCCCAGGGCGGACTCGCCTTTTCCGGAAATACCAAGCGTAAAATCGGCGAGAAGATTGAAGTGATGGAATACCAGACGGATTTCCAACGGCTGCTGGCCATTCTGAACATTCTAAACGAACTGGGTAATTCAAAAGATTTCAAGGTGTTAAATGCAGATGGTTTTTCGATGGAAGCCGAGGTTAAAGACAATGATCGGATAAACAACGTCTTCAACTATGTTAAGAACAATTTCAGGGAAGATATTTCCCTGGATGAAATGGCCAGCATGGTGAGCATGACGGTACCTTCTTTCTGCAGGTACTTCAAAAAGATCACCAATAAGACTTTTGTACAGTTTGTGAATGAATACAGGCTTGTTCATGCCTCAAAACTGCTTGCCGAAAAGCCGATGAGCATCACGGAAGTTTGTTTTGAGAGTGGCTTCAACAACTTTTCACATTTTAATAAGTCGTTTAAGGCCTTTACAGGCCAGAACCCTTCCGAATACAGGAACCAGCTCAGGAAAATCCTGCAATAAGCCCTCAGACTTCCTTTACATTTAAACCGGGTAGCCGGAAGTTGTGAGTTTCCATAAATAAAAAATCGGTTCATCAAACCGATTTTTTCTATATCCTGTCAGGTGGAACTGGATACTACCTTTAACATTCGGATACGCTATGTTAACCTCCTCATATCCACATTCGTATATAATTAACCAATTCCTGTGCCAATTATTTTGAATTTTAGGCAAACGCCCGTTTTTTCTGGATTAAAGGCAATAATTGATTGATCAGGGCACAAAATCCGTCATCAACCCTGAAGAGGTAAGGAAGATTTCGGATGCAGGTTGTATATCTTGCCCGTCCGGCCTGATCTGCGTAAACAGAATTACACACCCTGAGAGTTTCATCCATAGATATCGTTCAACACCTTTGCCAGTCGTATCCCGCCCCGAAGAAGCTGTAACTCCACGGTTCCCCAGTATTTGTAACTATAGGAATACGCCAATTTCTCACCCTTCCGGGCGGAATCGTAAACCATATTGGCCTGTTCCTGGCTTTCCTCTACCCAATCGTATATGGTGCCTGCCTGCATAGCGTTACGCGCTTTCCGGCTGACTTTGGGCAGTGATTGGGCCAGTTCGGTAAAACTCATCCCGTAATCATTGATCATCTCAGCATCCCAAAGCTTATGCAGGTTGGTCCCCCTGCCGAACCACTGCAATTGAATGTCGTTTCCCCCTTTGTCTTCCTCGCGCCCGACATGCATGGGCTGATGGAGGTCTCCAACAAGGTGGATGAGCATTTTCAGATAAAAGATTTTGTCCTCCCGGCTACTGTTCCTGTCTTCCAAAACTTTGACACAATGCCCGATGCCGGTTATCAGGTCGCCATACTTGCTGGGCGTAACCTCGTGATAGTCTTTTCCCTCGGGAATATTAACATAATGCCAGGGTGAGAAATCCTTATACTTACGGTCAGCCTTAATTTCATCTGCATAATTGGAAACTGAAGCAAGGCTCTGTCCGTCGAGTAACTCAGATACGGCCTTTCGTGCTTTGGAACTCAGGTATTCCGTGGCGACAGCGCCTACCACCCGGTGGCCGGTTTTGGACCATGCGGGCAGATTCCCATAGCTATGAGCGGACACCGCCAGTAATAAAATAATCAGATAGCGCATTGCGACAAGATTAGCCATTCCCCGGAAATATTGCAAGAATTTTGTTTTTTGGGTCATGAAATGGGTAGGCAAATGTGGATCTTAGTATGTTGGTTCCCCTGCCACAGCCCTGCGCCAAAGGTAAATATTAGAATTTTAAGGTATTGTTAAGGCTCGTGCATTTCTTATTAATTAGTGGGATATTGCAGCCCCCGCAAACATTATGAAGGTAGACAAAAAATCTCTCAGGAAAATCCTTCGATACGGCCTCATCCTTGCAAGTGCAGGATTCGGGCTGATTGCCATTTTCGTAATAAGTATTTACACAGGGGCCTGGGGTAAGTTGCCTTCAAAAAAAGAATTATCAGACCTGGATTACCAGCATGCCACCGAAGTGTATTCCGCAGATAGTGTGCTGATTGGGAAATATTATATTTTCGACCGCCAACCGGTGGCATATGAATCCTTTCCGGATCACCTGTTAAATGCCCTGGTTGCCATAGAGGATGAGCGTTTTTATGAACATTCCGGGGTGGACTACCAAAGCCTCTTCCGGGTGGCGATAAAAACCATGCTTATGCAGGACGCCTCCTCCGGCGGTGGCAGTACCATCAGCCAGCAACTTGCAAAAAACCTCTATCCAAGGAAAAGGTCGGGAAAGGTATGGCTGGCAGCTTATAAGATCAGGGAAATGATCATAGCAGGCCGGATGGAGGACCTTTATTCCAAAGAGGAATTGCTGGAACATTACCTCAATACCGTGTCCTTTGGCGACAACACATTCGGGATTGAGAGCGCTTCCCTTAAATTCTTCGGCAAACGCAGTTCCGCGCTCAGGCTCGAGGAGGCAGCCACCCTGGTTGGAATGCTGAAAGCCACCTACGGGTACAACCCAAGGATTTTTCCTGAGAACAGCCTTAACAGACGAAACCTCGTTTTAAGGGCCATGGCTGCAAATGAGTACCTGGCGGATGAATCCCTTGACAGCCTGATAAAACTCCCGCTGGAACTGGAGTACAGGCATTACAGGCATGATGAAGGAGTGGCGCCATATTTCCGGGAAGAAGTAAGAAAAGTGCTCCTGAAATGGGCCGAGGGCGGAAATGGAAACGGTGATTCCTATAATATCTATACCGCAGGCTTAAAGGTATATACGACCCTTAATTACGAGATGCAGCTGCTGGCGGAAGAGGCTATGGCCGAACATATGGGACCGTTGCAGCAGCAGTTTGAGAAAAGCCACGGGAAAAATGCTCCCTGGCTGGAAGACAGGAAGCTTATTGAAAAAACCATACGCAAAACGCCGGTCTATCAAAAGCTGGTTGCAAACGGACTGAGTGATGAAGAAGCCCGGGACTCCCTCTCCAAACCCCGCCCGATGGTACTCTCCGGCTGGGAAGGGGAAGAGGCGGTAACCGCGAGTTCCATAGACAGCATCGTTCATTACATGAAGTTCCTCAATGTTGGCTCCCTTGCCATAGACCCGGGTACCGGGGCTGTAAAAACGTGGATAGGGGGAATAGACTACAGGAAGTTTAAATACGACCATATTTCGCAAAGTAAAAGGCAGGTTGGGTCAACTTTTAAGCCCATCCTGTATACCGCAGCGCTTGAGAAGGGTATAGAGCCATGCACGCATTTCTCTGCGCGGGAGGTTGAATATGAAAACCTCGAAGGCTGGTCTCCCGGCAATACGGGCGATAAGGACGAAGTATTCCTCAATTATTCCATGCAGGAGGCACTTAGCAAATCGGTAAATACCGTTGCAGTGAAAGTACTGGAGGATACCGGGATTGCAAGGGTCCTGGAGCAGGCCGGAAAGATGGGCATCAGTTCGTCCCTTCCCAGGCAACCATCCCTTGCACTGGGTACAGGGGCAATTGGCATTGAAGAACTTGCAGGCGCTTATGCGTCTTATGTTAATTCCGGTAAACCGGTAACCCCTTATCTCATCGAGTATATCACAGACCGGAAGGATTCCCTCCTGTACCGGTTTGAACCCGAAGAAGCGGCACCCCCAGCATTTTCTGATAAAAACAGGAAAATCATGCTGGAATTCATGAAAGCTACCGTAAACAGCGGTACAGCGGCAAGGCTGCGCACCCAATACGGGTTTAAAAACGATATAGCAGGGAAAACCGGAACTACCCAGAACAATAAAGATGCCTGGTTTGTGGGCATTACCCCAAAACTCGTACATGTTAGCTGGGTTGGCCTGGAAAATCACGAGATCGGCTTTCCGAGCACCGCCCTGGGCCAGGGGGCGAATGCTGCCCTGCCCTTGTTTGCCAATTACCTCCGAAAACTGAATGCCCGGTCTGAATTCAATGCCATTACGAGGGCCCGGTTTGAATCGCCTTCCAACGAGATCCTCAGCCTGCTTGATTGTGAGCCGGTTAAAAGGGATGGCTTTTTTAAACGCCTCTTCCAAAATCCGAACAAAAAAAAGAAACGCAAGTTCCGGCCCGATGACGATACCTAAACCGCTCTTCCCCCCTGAGGGTGGATTTCACTCTTCTCCATTTCATTTTATTAAGAGTATCGCAGGGTAAGCCTGCAGGCTATCCATGAAAAAAATTGCCTGTCGCCAAGTTCCCGACATATTTCTTAAGTTTACCCCTGCTACCCAAACGGGACGGGCCGAATTCTATTTGCATCGCTATGGACCAACCAATCTTTACCAACGATACCATTGTTTTTGGGATCCTGGCAGTGTGCCTGGGCTTTATTTTCTACACCTCTTCCAGGCCATCGGGCTTCTGGAAAAAATTCTATTCGGTGATCCCCGCAGTCCTGATGTGTTACCTCCTCCCGGCCCTGCTTGCCAGTGCCGGGATAGTCTCCGATGCCACCTCCGGCCTGTACTTTATGGCGAGCCGGTATTTGTTGCCGGCTGCCCTTGTCCTCATGACCCTGAGTATAGACCTCAGGGCCATTTTAAACCTCGGCCCCAAAGCGCTTATCATGTTCCTTACCGGATCTGTGGGGATTATTATAGGGGGGCCCATCGCTATGCTGATAGTTTCTGTCTTTTCTCCCGAAAGTGTGGGCGGGCTTGGCTTTGATGCGGTTTGGAGAGGCCTGGCTACCATCGCGGGAAGCTGGATAGGTGGTGGCGCCAACCAGGCAGCCATGCTGGAAATATTCAGGTATAACCCCGAAAAGTACGGGGCCATGGTACTGATCGATATTTTCATTGCCAACATTTGGATGGCTATCCTTCTGCTTGGCATAGGAAAAAAAGTGCAGATTGACCGTTGGCTGAAGGCCGATGTCTCGGCCATAGACGACCTGAAAATCAGGGTGACCAGGTTTTCAGAAAAAATTACCAGGGTACCCGTCCTGAACGATTATATCATGATGCTCTTCTTTGCATTCGGGGTAGTCGGGTTATCGCATTTATCCGGGGATGCTTTGAGTTCCTACCTGAGCGGGAACTACGAATCGGTAGCGGATAACCGGAGCTTTCTTTCCTTTTTGGGGAGCAATTTCTTCTGGATGGTGGTTATAGCCACGCTGGCCGGGGTTTTCCTGTCGTTTACCAGGGCCAGGAATTACGAGGGTGCCGGCGCCAGCAAAATAGGAAGTGTGTTCATCTATATCCTGGTAGCCACCATAGGGATGAAAATGGACCTGAGCCAGGTGTTGGATAACCCAGGCCTGATCCTGATAGGGTTTATCTGGATCCTCATTCACGCCGGTTTGCTTATCCTGGTAGCTAAACTTATCAAAGCCCCCTATTTCTTTCTCGCGGTTGGCAGCCAGGCCAATGTTGGGGGGGCAGCATCTGCTCCCGTGGTAGCCGCAGAATTTCACCCGTCACTTGCATCGGTAGGGGTGTTACTCGCCGTGCTGGGTTATGCGGTGGGCACCGGCGGGGCCCTGCTATGTGCGCTTTTGATGGAAATTGCATCAAAAGTTTAATATGACCCCAAGTTTGCAGATATTTGCCCCACAAAACAGATTCATGAAGCAAGTTACTATCCTGGCACTGGTTGCCCTCTTCTTTACTTCCTGTGGCAGGGAAACTGGTTCTGCCATGCAAGTCACAGGAACAGTAAAAGGGTTAAAGAAAGGGACACTATACCTGCAGCACCTGCAGGATTCAAGCCTTGTTGCAGTTGACTCCCTCGTGGTACAGGGCAATGGGGATTTCAGTTTCGAAACGCCTTTGGAAAGCCCGGAAATTTTCTACCTCTACCTGAACAAAAAAGACAATAATACCGTAAACGACAGGATCACCTTTTTCGGGGAACCAGGCAAAATAACCATCAATACAGAATGGAACGCCTTTGATACCAAGGCAAAGATCAGTGGTTCGGAGACACATAAAAAACTGGAGGAATACCGGCAGGTAATGTCGCGTATAAATTCCAGGAACTTGGAAATCATACGCGCCGCGTATGATCCCGAAATGCAAAAGGATTCCCTGGCTATGGATTCAATCGAAAAACTCAGCGACAAGAATATCCTTCGCGGGTATTTATACGCCCTGAATTTTGCCCTTAACAATGCGGGCTCCTATATAGCACCTTATATTGCTTTGTCTGAGGTGTCCGATGCCAATATAAAATACCTGGATTCCATCTATACTTCCCTGAGTCCGGAAGTTGCCGCCTCAAAATACGGAAAGGAGCTCAGGGATTTCCTGGAGAAAAAAAAGGCCGAAGCCCCCTAAATTACAATCAGAGCTTATTGATCTTCTCCGAGAGGGCCTGGGCCTTGACTTCCAGTTCCTTCCGTACTTCCTGCAGGTGTTTTTTGCGATCCTTGACGTCCCTGCGGTTGACCTTGGCAATAAGTTCGTCAAATGTATCAATGGCGTTCTCGATGATCTCGGAACCCTCCTTTGAATTTTCGGTGTCTGCGGTTCCTTCCACCAGATAAACCGCTTCTATAAGGTCTCCCAGGACGTTATTAATATCCTTTTTCAAATCTCTTATATTTGCCATGCCTTATAATTTTAATTTAGTTAAAAGTACTTCTTTTTAAATCGTCACTTCCAAAAATTTTGCCTTCTTCGTCCTGATCCCGATAGTTTCGCTACAAGCCGGGATCAAAACAGTTTCTCCTCTTTTTATAGCTATATTTCCCGACTCATTATACAACTCTCCGGAACCCGACACACACATAAAAATGGTGAAAGAATCAGCCGCTGCGGACTTCCTTTCCATATCGCGGTCCAGCTCAAGGTAATCCGTTTTAAAGTAAGGCGTGTGAATCAGAGGATTTTGTTTGTTTAATTCCCGGGGATATGAAACCTTAAAATCATCCCTGAAATGATAATCTATGGCTTCCCTGGCCATTTCTGTATGTAATTCCCTGGTCTTTCCTTCCTTATCCTTTCGGTTAAAATCAAAAACCCGGTAGGTAATGTCTGAGGTTTGTTGTATTTCCGCCAGTAAAATCCCTTCACCAATGGCATGGATCTTCCCGGGGCTTATAAAAAACGCATCCCCTTCCTGTACGGATTCGTAATTCAATATGTCCGTAAGGCTGCCTTCAGCCAGGCATTTCTCATAATGCTCCCTGCTTACATCTTCCTTAAAACCAATTATCAGCCGGGAATCCCTTTCGGTATCCATAATGTACCACATTTCGGTTTTACCGAAGGAATTATGCCGTTTTCGTGCCAGTTCGTCGTTGGGGTGCACTTGGATGGAAAGGTCCATTCTGGCATCAAGAAATTTGATCAGGATTGGGAATTCATACCCGAACCGTTCAAAAACCGCATCCCCAAGAAGCCGGCCCTCATAAGCGTAAATAAGTTCCTGCAGGGATTTCCCGGCAAGGGCACCATTTGCCACCAGGGAAACATCGCCCGGGACGGCCGAAATTTCCCAGCTTTCACCGGTTATATCGCTGGTGATTGGTTTTCCCAGCACGTCCTTTAATTTGGTCCCGCCCCAGAGGCGTTCTTTCAGGATTGGTTTGAATTTAAGGGGGTAAAGTTTCATGATATCTGTGCTTCTTTTAGGGCCTTCAATGCTTGCTTCATATGGCCTGCCGGATCCATGCTGTTAAATACCAACCGTATAATCCCCTTACTATCTGCAACAAAGGTTTCCCTTCCCGGGAGCAGGTTAAAAAAAGATCCTTTGACACCGAACAGTTTTCTTACCTTCTGATCCTCGTCGGAAAGCAAACGGAATGGAAGTCGGTAGGCGGCCGCAAACTTCCCATGAGAGCGTTGTGAATCTGAGCTGATACCTACGACCTCCGCCCCCATTTCCTGGAAAGCTTCATAATTATCCCGGAAGGCGCACACTTCCCTCGTACATCCCGGGGTATGGTCCCTGGGATAGAAAAATACCACCAGGGGCTTTTTCCCCACCACTTCCAGGGAAGAAAAATTACGCCCATCCTGGTCGGGCAACATAAACTCAGGAATTTTGGTGCCAGGTGTCAGTCCCATGCTTCAACCGGTATATGTAACAAAGTTACGCGGGGTTTCATACAAGACCACCTCCAGGGCATGTTCCCCATCAATATGGGGCCTGAGCTTATTCCATATGACCACGGCAATGTTTTCGGCTGTGGGGTTGAGTTCCCTGAATTCGGGTACCTCCAGGTTCAGATTCTTGTGGTCCAGTGCTTCTTCCACTTCATTACGGATAAGGTCTTTCAAAACCTTCATGTCCATAACGAATCCGGTAACTTCGTCTATTTCCCCCGTTACACCCACTATCAGTTCGTAATTATGCCCATGGTAATTGGGATTATTGCACTTCCCGAAAACCCGGTTATTCTGCTGCTCGTCCCAATCGGGCCGGAACAGCCGGTGTGCGGCATTAAAATGGGCCCTTCTGCTTACCTTGACTTTCATTGCCCTTTATTTTTGGAGAATATGTTCATAAAACCTTTTAAAAATAATCCGGAACCATACTGTATAGCGGGTGGGATGCTCTTCCATATCCTTTTTGATATCTTCCGGTCTCATCCATTTCCAGTCCGCCGCTTCCCGGGGGTTTAAAACCGGCTCCCCATCGTAATACCCCAGCAATACATGATCATATTCATGTTCTGTAAGTCCGTTATCAAATGGAGCCTTATAGATAAAAGAAAAAAGTTCCTCCAATTCCGTCCTGAACCCCATCTCCTCCTGCAGCCTTCTTTTACCGGCATCCACATTGCTTTCACCAAGGCGTTGATGGCTGCAGCAGGCATTTGTCCAGAGGTTGGGGGAATGGTACTTGCCGGCTGCCCGCTGTTGTAACATTACTTCGCCTTTTCCATTAAGGATAAAAACAGAAAAAGCACGGTGCAGCAAGGCTTTTTCATGTGCCTCCAATTTAGGCATGACCCCGGTTTCCTCATCCCGGCTATTAACCAGGATCACATATTCGTCATTCTTTTCCACCTTGCAAAAATAGCACCTTTCAGGCACTTAAAGCCCTGTCCGCACTATAAATCCATAAACAAGGCCAGGGCCTTTTAAAAACCTTTCAGAAGAAGCGGGGGGATTTCAAAAGGTCTACCACCTTTATAAAATCATAGCGAAGGATCACTTCAAAAGAGCCATCGTTAAAAACGGCCTGGCCCAATTCGGTGATTTCCCGGTCATATGCCAGACCGATAAGGAATTCAGGGGATACCTGGAATCCGGCCAGGCCACTTACTGCTGCGTCCCAGCGGTAGGCTGCACCCAGGATGAAACGTTCGTTGTACATGAAGTTTGCAGAAAAATCAATCTGCAGGGGTGCCCCGCGTGATACCTTGGTCAGGATGGCAGGTTTAAATTTCCACAAAGGATCGAGGTCGAAGACATAACCAGTTATCAGGTAAAAATTCATCTCCTCGCTTGCCGTAGACAAGGAAGACTCCTCAAAGTGCGAAGTTTCGAGGATCCTGGGGGCGGAAAGGCCCGCATAAAACTTTTGGGAGTGGTAGTAAACCCCGGCTCCGATATTGGGCGAAAATTTGTTGTCTATGTCCTGCTGTAATGTCGGGTCCGGGCCGCCCGGGTTGGTCCAGTCCTGATTCAGTTCCGAAAACCTGATATCGAGGAGATGGCCGCTCGCTTTCAGCCCAAAACTAAGGCGTGCCACCTGTGAAGTCTGGATGGTATAGGAGAAATCCAGGTCGAGGTATGTTTCCGAAGTGGGTCCAATCTGATCATTTACGGCAGATATCCCCAGTCCCACCCCGCGGTAACCAACAGGGGTATGTAAGTTAAAAGTCTGGGTTTTAGGTGCTCCGTCGAGCCCTACCCACTGCGCCCTGTATAATGCACCAATACTCAGGTGGCCCCTTGAACCCGCATAACCGGGATTAATGCTTAAGGTGTTGTACATGTATTGGGTGTACTGGGCATCCTGCTGCGCATAACCCGAAACAGCGAGGGTTAACAACACCAGGGTGGCCAGTATATTAATCTGCATCCTGCTTTTGATTTGTCTGTTTTTCCCTGGCATTTCTTTACTTATTTAGGTATATGTACCCGTTCAGGGTTTTCTGAACGCCGCCCTGGTCTTCGTACTCCAGAATATAGAAATAAGTACCCACGGGAAGTTTATTATCGGGATCAACGGTAACCCTGCCCTGGGATGTTCCGTCGAAAACATTCGACCTGCTGTTGTACCCCCTTGTTGAATATACCAGGACCCCCCAACGGTTGTAAATTTTAATGGTGTTGTTCGGGAAGTCCTCCAAACCGCGGATCGTCAGGACATCGTGAATGCCATCCCCATTCGGTGTTACCACATTAAACACTTCCAGATCCTGTTCCGTGCCATTGTGCTCCAGGTAGTCGGGGATCCCATTGCCATCGATATCGTCATTGGTATAATCTCCGTCTTTGTTCACATCCTCGTCGAGGGTCATTTTACCATCTTCGTCATCATCCACATCGCGGTAATCGGATTCCCCGTCTTCATCCGTATCGGGCAGGTCATTTACAGGGTCATCCAATTCGTCGTTCACATCCGAATCTATAACCACAGTTCCCTCATAACCGTCATCCAGGCCGTCGTTATCTTTGTCTGACCCAATTAAGCCTGCCTCCGGCACGCCATCACGATTATGGTCATGGCCTTCGATCCTGTCCGGAACCCCGTCGTTGTCGCTATCGTCATCCAGGTAGTCCGGCAGGCTGTCCCCGTCCGAATCTACCGGGAACAGGCCGAGCGACCCGCTTTCGTATGCATCATCCAGGCCATTGCCATTCATGTCAATCCCAAGCGGTGGTAAATAATCGGCAGAGGTCTGGGCCTCCACATTATCCGGGATCCCGTCGTCATCGCTGTCTATGTCCAGGTAATCGGGGATACCATCTCCATCGGAGTCCGTAGGGTCCGTAGCGGGGTCATTGTCCCCGTCAAGATTCAGGTCCTCAAAACTGTCGAGGATGCCATCATCATCTGAGTCGAGGTCTGCACCGGGAGGGTTAACAACAATGGACACGGTTGAAGTACTGCAATTTGAGGAAGCATCACATATGGTATAGGTAAAACTGTCGCTACCTATATAGCCTGCATTTGGTGTATAGGTTACCCAGTCGTCCCATGGATCCAGGGCCGTTCCGTTATCACGCAATACCAAACTGCCGTTAAGCGGGTCGGAATATACCAGGTTTCCACCTGGTGGAAGGTCATTGTCGTTCGCCATAAAGTCGATATCGATCCATTGATCCTGGTCGGTAGCCATGGAATCATCAAAAGTATCCACCACCGGAAGGACATCTACAGACACCGAGGCTGTACTGCAATCGCCAAAACTGTTGCAGAGGGTATAGTCAAAAGAATCCGGCCCGTTATAATCCGGATCCGGTGTGTAGGTTACGGTATCGTCGGCAGGATTATCCGGGCTGCCATTATTGCCGACACTCACAGATCCGTGTGCCGGATTGGTAACTGTAAGGGTGCCAATCGCGGGCAGATTGCTGTCGTTGTCGAAAACGGGAATAAGAACGCTGGCATCCTCCTCCACGGTGGCCGTATCATCTGCCAGGGTAGCCGCTTCCGACATACAGACTACTGTAAAGCCGGGCAAATCAATAGCGTTTCCTGCCTTGGTAATGGTGGCAGTGTATTTCACAACGGAAGGGGTTGCCGTTACCACGGGGCGCAACTGGTCACCGCTAACCACAGGATCCCAGCTGATGGTGGCACTTCCGCTGGCATTAGCCGAAATATCGAGGGTAACCTGATTGGCAGGCAAGGTGCAATCAGTAAGGATAAAATAACCAGTTGCGTTACTCCCGCAAAGCGTGCCGTCATAGGTTGCAAAATATACCCCCGGGCTTGTGGCCTCATAGAAAAAATCAGTGGCCAGTACCGTTGAAGTATCCGAGGCTTCATACCAGCGGTAATTGTTTTCATCGCCGCTATTCGGCGCCTGTAACAGGAATTGGGAGTGGACCAGGCAAGGAAGCAGGAACATAAGCATGCCCCCCAGCTGTAAAAATTTTCTTGTTATGTTTGGTCTCAAACCCAGGATTGCTATTGGTTATTATTATTTTACCACGAATACCACATTGATCAATGCATTATAATCTGCCGGCTGCCCAATGATTTCATAGGATAACACCCCGCTTGCATTAATGCTCATTGTCGCGGTATTAAAAACCGCCGGGTCTGCATAGGTTACATAATAGTATAATTCACTTGCGGCATAGGTAGGAACAGCGGCAGGGGCCCCGGCGCTGGCAACCGTAGGCGTTCCGAACTGGGCAATATACTGGGCATACAGATCGATATTGAAACTGCCATTGGAAGAGGCGTCAACCGCAATCGACGGCGGATAGAATATCCTCGCAGCTTTTGAAGTTATTGGGGCAATGGCCTGGATTACTTCTTCCACAGTGGTCTCTGAAGTTGGGGAACCTGCACCTCCCTCGTTTACATCCAGAGGGGTGCGAAGACTGACTTCATCATCAAACTGATCATCCGTATTATCCAGGTAACTGCTTAAATCAACACTATTCCCATCTTCGATGGATAGCGTGTTAGCCGCCAGGTTCAGGTTCTGGTCGTCCGTACCGGTATTGGCCAGGGAAGAAAGATCTACCGTTGCCGATGTGCCATTTTCAATATCAATCTGAAGGACATTGCTGCCGTTCAGACTTGCACCTGTTAAGTTCTGATCATCCGTGTTATCCAAATAGCCGCTCAGGTCCACGCTGTTACCGTCTTCGATGGACAGGGTGTTGGCTGCAAGATTAAGATTCTGGTCGTCCGTGTTATCCAAATAGCCGCTCAGGTCCACGCTGTTACCGTCTTCGATGGACAGGCTGTTAGCCACCAGGTTCAGGTTCTGGTCGTCCGTACCGGTATTGGCCAGGGAAGAAAGATCTACCGTTGCCGATGTGCCATTTTCAATATCAATCTGAAGGACATTGCTGCCGTCCAGGCTTGCACCGGTTAAGTTCTGATCATCGGTGTTGTCCAGATACCCGCTTAAATCCACGCTGTTCCCGTCTTCAATGGACAGGGTGTTGGCTGCAAGGTTCAGGTTCTGGTCGTCCGTGCTCACCCCGCTGATATCCACGCTTTGGTTTCCGCCCGCGTCTGTTACGGTCAGGCTGGTGCCATCAAAGCTGATTGCGGTGTTGTACTCGTTGGCCGGGTCGGCATCCGCGTCATTTACATTAAGGGCGATGCTGTTCCCGTCTTCAATGGAGAGGTTCCCTGCGGTTCCGTCTGTACTGATATTCTGGTCGTCCGTGTTATCCAGATAGCCGCTCAGGTCTACACTGTTCCCATCTTCAATGGAAAGGGTGTTAGCTGCAAGGTTCAGGTTCTGGTCGTCCGTGCCAACCAGGCTGGAAAGGTCAACAACTTCTGAGGCCCCATTTTCTATTCCGATGGTAAGGTCGGTGCCAGATAAGCCCGAACCGGAAATATTCTGGTCATCCGTGTTATCCAGGTATGCGCTCAAATCCACGGTGTTCCCGTCTTCGATGGACAGGGTATTGGCAGCCAGGTTCAGGTTCTGGTCGTCCGTGCTCACCCCGCTGATATCCACGCTCTGGTTCCCGCCCGCGTCCGTAACGGTCAGGTTGGTACCATCAAAACTGATTGCGGTATTGTACTCGTTGGCCGGGTCTGCATCCGCGTCGTTTACGTTAAGGGCGATGCTGTTCCCGTCTTCAATGGAGAGGTTCCCCGCGGTCCCGTCCGTGCTGATAGTCTGATCATCTGTACCAACCAGGCTGGAAAGGTCTATAACCTCTGAAGCTCCATTCTCTATTCCAATGGTAAGGTCGGTGCCAGATAAGCCCGAACCGGAAATATTCTGGTCATCCGTGTTATCCAGATACCCGC
>Ga0209347_1001530_pt1 | contig 36550 bp, 33 predicted proteins | sample AutmiccommuBRH23_FD_187382 | JGI IMG/M metagenome (GOLD analysis project Ga0209347, IMG submission 187382) | Deep subsurface microbial communities from Mt. Terri, Switzerland - Autotrophic microbial communities BRH/23 (SPAdes) (version 2) | ecosystem: Environmental > Aquatic > Deep subsurface >...
AACTGGACAGAATCAATAGGCTGATCGTTTTTTTCTGAAACAGAAATGGTCAATTCCTTATTTATCTGAATCTTTTGCGGGGCATTTATCATAATTTTAAGTTCGCTTTTACAGGAGAATAATATGATAAAGATGGAAAAACTAAAAAATGGTTTGTAGGACATATCTTAAAATAGCGGTTTATGAATTTTTTATGTAAATAAAATAAATTATTTGTTTGAAGTTTCAAAAATATAGTTAAATTTGCAGTCTTAAAAATAAAATTACATTTAAAACGAGTTTACGATGAAAAAAGGTATACACCCAGAAAATTATAGAATGGTAGCATTTAAAGATATGTCGAATGAAGATGTGTTTTTAACTCGTTCAACAGTAAACACTAGAGAAACTCTTGAAGTTGATGGTGTTGAATACCCTTTGGTAAAATTAGAGATTTCAAGAACTTCACATCCATATTACACAGGTAAAACTAAAATGGTTGACACTGCAGGACGTATTGATAAGTTCAAAACTAAATATGCACAATTTAAAAAATAATTTGCAGCATTAAAATATTTAAAATCCTCAACGAAAGTTGGGGATTTTTTTTGATATATGATGGATTTAAGCCAAAATTAATGGGGTGTATTCAATTGGTCTTTAATTTGTTATAATATTTACATTCATAAATAATTACTATATTGCATATTAAAACTGTTAGTATGCCTATATATATGGATCGCCATGATGTATCTGAAACTGTTACTGCAGAAAACGTAGCGCAATTACATCAAGCGGATTTAAAAATACAAGATAAATATAAATGCAGGGGACTTACGTATTGGTTTGATGAAAAAAGAAAAACTGCATTTTGTTTAATTGAAGCACCTAACAAAGAGGCTATAAAAAAAATGCATGACCACGCTCACGGTGAGGTGCCTCATAAAATAATTGAAGTTGACAGTAAAATAGTTGAATCTTTTTTAGGTAGAATTGAAGATCCTGTTAATGCTCAAAACACTAAATTAAACATCATAAACGATCCGGCTTTCAGGGTTATTATGGTTTTAAAATCCAGTAGTTATATAGATAGATTAGAAGCAAATCAGTTTAATTTATTTGCGCAAAAATTTCATAACAGTGTTTTAAAATCCTTAAAACATTTTAAAGGAAGTATTGTTAAATGTGACAGTAATTATTATTTAGTGTCTTTTAAATCGGTAAGCAATGCTGTTTCTTGTATCCTTAAAATTCAATCAAATTTTAAATATGTCACTCCAAAATTCGATTTGAAAAATCGTAAAATTAAAATTGCATTAAGCGCCGGAGTTCCGGTTTCTGATGAAAAAAAACTTTTTGAAGAAGCAATAGTTTTGGCTACAAGAATGTGTGATATTGTGAATGCTCAATTGATTATTTCTAATGAGGTGAAGGTATTGTATGAAAGTGAAAACAGAAATTTGATAATTGATCACAAATTAATTAAAGCTTTAAATCCAGCCGAAGAAAGCTTTCTGATAAAATTAATGAATTACGTTGAACAAGTTTGGAATGCTTCCAGTTTTAATGTCCATAATTTCAGTAGCGGTTTGGGGTACAGTAAATCACAATTTTATAGGAAATTGATGAAGCTAACAGGCATGTCGCCCAACAACTTTATTAGAGAATTTAGATTGCATAAGGCTTTAGAATTACTTCATAAACAAAATAGAAACATCTCTGAAATTGCTTACGAATCAGGTTTTAACAGCCCTGCATATTTTTCTAAATGTTTTATGGAAAAATACGGTATTTTACCTTCAAAATTTATTCAACAACATAAAAATTAGACTATCCTGTTATATTGAATGATCCAAAATTGTAATTATTTGAATTAAATGTAGCAGTGTTTTCATCTAGATATTGCTAAAATTGGTTGTTTAAAAGATTCATTAAAAAGATGCTAATCTTTTTGGTTGATCTTATTGAATACTTTATTACTAACCTAAAAATCAAATATTATGACAAAAACACTTTATGAACGTTTAGGAGGCAGAGATGGCATTTCACGGATTGTTGATGACACTGTGGAGACACACATGAACAATCCTGCCGTAAATGCAAGATTTTTGCCTTACAAAGAGCAACCCGAAAAATTAGCGGTCATCAAACAGCATACCATTGAATTTTTTAGCGCCGGAAGTGGCGGACCACCAATATATAATGGAAAAGATATGGTAACCGCCCATAAAGGAATGAATATTAGTCCGGCGGAATATATGCATGTAATTGACGATATTTTTGTTGCTTTGGATAAAAATTCCATCAGTGAAGACGCAAAAAGTGAGGTGCTTGCCATTCTATGGTCATTGAAGGGGATGATTGTCTCTCAATAATTTTTTGCAAAATTTAAAAACAAAAACCATGAAAAATCCAGCAAAAAATTTAGACACTTCCTTAATTGAAGAATTTTCAGCTAAAATTAGAGGCGAATTAATATTCCCGAAAGATTCAGGGTATAACAATGCACGTAAAGTGTATAATGCAATGATAAATAAGCATCCTGGCTTAATTGTTAAATGTTTGGATGTTGCTGATGTTATTTATTGCGTAAATTTTGGCAGAAAAAATAATTTATTGGTTGCTGTTAGAGGGGGCGGACACAATGGCGGCGGTTTAGGCATTTGTGACGACGGATTGGTAATTGATTTATCAGGAATCAAATATGTTCGAGTTGACACTTCAAATAATACCGTAAGAGTTGGAGGAGGAAACCTATGGGGAGAAGTTGACCATGCTACACATCCTTTTGGATTGGCAATACCTGCCGGTATTATTTCTACAACAGGTGTTGGTGGATTAACGCTTGGCGGCGGTATTGGGCATTTATCAAGAAAATATGGTTTGACCATAGATAATTTATTGGAAGCCGATATGGTTTTGGCTGATGGAAGTTTTGTAACTGTAAATGCCAAGCAGAACGCAGATTTATATTGGGCCATTCGTGGCGGCGGCGGTAACTTCGGAATTGTAACCTCTTTTAAATTTCAAGCACATCCTGTAAAAACTGTTTTTGGCGGCCCAACTTTATGGCCTATCGAAAAAACAGAAGAAATTATGGAATGGTATCAAAAGTTTTTAACGAATGCTCCAGACGAATTAAACGGATTTATTGCTACTATGGTTATTCCAGGAGCACCATTTCCCGAACATCTGCACAACAAACAATTCTGTGGAATCGTGTGGTGTTATTCGGGTGATATGGATAAAGCAGCTGAAGTATTCAAGCTAATATTAGCGATGAAGCCTTTATTTGAACATGTGGGTGAAATGCCATATCCGGCAATTCAAACATTATTTGACGGATTATTTCCTCCAGGGCTGCAATGGTATTGGAGAGCAGACTTTTTTAATGAATTGGGACCTGAGGTCAGGGCCCAACATTTGAAATTCGGATTAAAAATTCCAACGCCACTTTCTCAAATGCATTTATACCCAATAAGTGGTTCAGCAAGTAATGTTGGCAAAGAGGAAACACCTTGGGCTTATCGCGACGCAAAATTTGCAGGCGTAATTGTTGGTGTTTCTCCAAAATCTGAAGATTCAGATAAAATTACAAACTGGTGTAAAGATTATTGGAAAGCTTTGCATCCATATTCTTCTGGTGGCGCTTATTCAAATTTTATGATGGATGAAGGACAAGAACGTGTGAAAGCAAGTTATAAACACAATTATGACCGTTTGAGAAAAATTAAAATGAAATATGATCCAACTAATTTTTTTAGCGTGAATCAGAATATAAAACCGAATAATTAATATAAAACATTGTTGTTGGATATGATAAGAATTCAAAAAGAAGGATTTATTTCATACAAAATGGGATTTGATAAACCAATCTCCCAGATGGATTTTTTATATCAAGTTCTAATCCAGTATTGAATTAGGGGGATTTCTGAATTTTAGAAATACTTTGAATAAATTTAATTGAATAAATTGTGCGTTATCATATTAATATTTAGTAGTTTAGTTATACTATTAACTAAAAATATTTAATTATGAAGATTTTAAAAGGTTTATTGATTTTCATTATTTTATTGCCGGTTATTAATTGCACCAGTAATGAAAAACCGTTATCAGCTATTTTAAAGCCAGAAGCTTTAAAAGAAAACCAACACATGTACGTAATTGAAAGAGAGATTCCAAATGCAGGTAAATTAACTGCGGAAGAATTGAAAGCCATCTCACAAACTTCTTGCGCTGTGTTAGAAAAAATGGGTTCAGAAATTCAATGGGTCCACAGTTATGTTACTAATGATAAAATTTATTGTGTTTATCTTGCTCCAAATGAAGAAATGGTTAGGGAACATGCAAAACAAGGTGGATTTCCGGCAAATTCCGTAAGCGAGGTCGCAACGATTATTGATCCGAAAACTGCAGAATAATTTAGTCTTTTTAGCACTAAATTTACTGAAAGTAAGCAAAAAACCCATTGCATTTGCAATGGGTTTTTAAAACTATATGTATGCTATATTGCTTACGCTAACATAGTTACCGGATTTTCAATATATTGTTTTAACGTTTGCAAAAAAGCAGATCCGGTTGCGCCATCAACTGTTCTGTGATCGCAAGCCAACGTGACTTTCATGGTATTGCCAACCACAATTTGGCCATTTTTTACCACAGGTTTTTCAATAATGGCGCCTACTGATAAAATTGCAGAGTTTGGCTGATTGATAATCGAAGTAAATTCTGAAATCCCAAACATTCCAAGGTTAGAAACCGTAAAAGTGCTTCCTTCCATTTCTGCAGGCGTTAATTTTTTAGATTTGGCTCTGGTGGCCATATCTTTTATTTCCGCACCAATTTGAGTCATGCTTTTTTGATCGGTAAAACGAGTTACCGGCACCACCAATCCGTCTTCAACAGCAACAGCAACACCAATATTCACGTGGTGGTTTATGCGTGTTCTGTCGTCAAACCATTGTGAATTCACTTTTGGGTGTTTTTTCAAGGCCATAGCGCTTGCTTTAACCACCATATCATTGAAAGATACTTTAGTGTCTGGCAATTCATTAATAATTCTTCGCGATTCAATGGCGTTGTCCATATTAATCTCCAGCATTAAATAATAATGAGGTGCGGTAAATTTAGATTCTGCCAATCTGCGCGCAATGGTTTTACGCATTTGCGAATTTGGTGTTTCTTCAAAACTTTCTGTTCCTGAAACAATCGGTGCAGCAACAGTGGCAACGGCAGAAACTGCAGCTGGCACATAATTTTCAACATCCGATTTTACAATACGTCCGCCTTCACCTGTTCCGGAAACAGTATTTAGATTAATTCCTTTTTCTGAAGCTATTTTTTTTGCCAAAGGGGATGCAATTATTCTTCCAGATGCATTTGCTGATACTGGAGCTTGTGCAGTTTCGGCAACTTTAACAGGTTCAGCAATTTCAGCTGATTTTTCTGGAGCTTTTGGCGCTTCAGGAGTTTTTGTTGTTTCTGGTGCTTTGCTTGCGCCTGGTGTGGCGGCTTTAAATTCTTTTAGAATGGCGTCAATATCTTCACCTTCTTCGCCTATGATAGCCAATAATGAATCAACCGGAGCACTTTCGCCATCTTTTAAACCGATATATAAAAGCGTTCCTTCGCTAAAAGATTCAAACTCCATTGTTGCTTTGTCGGTTTCAATTTCGGCTAAAATATCGCCTTCTGAAATTTTATCGCCAACTTTTTTTAACCACTGTGCCACAACGCCCTCTGTCATTGTATCACTTAAACGTGGCATTGTTATAATTTCTGCCATTTATCTATGTTTTAAAAACGGATAATCTTTTTGTTCGTAAACAATATCGTATAATAATTGTTTGTCTGGATAAGGAGATTCTTCAGCGAATTTTTGACATTCTTCAACCTTATCCTTAATCTCTTGATCCCAAGCTTTAATTTCTTTTTCTGTAGCGTATTTTTTTTCTTGTATTACTGTCAAAACCTGAGAAATTGGATCAATTTTACGATACTCGTCCACTTCTTCTTTGGTTCTGTATTTTTGGGCATCACTCATTGAATGTCCTCTGTATCGATACGTTTTTATGTCGAGCAACGTTGGTCCGTCACCTCTTCTGGCGCGTTTAATCGCTTCATCCATTGCTTCTGCCACTTTAACCGGATTCATTCCGTCTACTGGTCCACAAGGCATTTCATAACCCAAACCAAGTTTCCAGATATCTTCGTGATTGGAAGTTCTGCTCACAGATGTTCCCATGGCATAACCGTTGTTTTCACAAATAAATACCACTGGTAGTTTCCAGGTTATGGCCATATTAAATGTTTCGTGCAAAGAACCTTGTCTGGCCGCCCCATCTCCAAAATAAGTTAAGGTAACGCCATCCCTTCCAAAATATTTATCGGCAAAAGCCAAACCTGCACCTAAGGGTATTTGTCCGCCCACAATTCCGTGACCGCCAAAAAAATTGTGTTCAGGAGAAAAAATGTGCATAGAACCGCCCATACCACGAGAAGTTCCCGTGTCTTTTCCCATCAATTCCGCCATAATTCTTTTAGGATCAACACCCAATCCTATCGGTTGAACGTGATTCCTGTAAGCAGTGATCATTTTGTCGTTTTTTTGCATCACATGCAAAGCGCCCGCCAAAACAGCTTCTTGTCCATTATATAAATGCAGAAAGCCTCTTATTTTTTGTTGAATATAAAGTGCCGCCAATTTATCTTCGAATTTTCTCCAAAACAGCATGTCTTTATACCAGTTGATATAGGTTTCTTTTGTTATTTTTTTCATTTATAAAAAATATAAGTTTAAGTCGAACTGCAAAAATACCATTTTGCATTTTAGTAATTAAACAAACCACAATTTTTTTTACTATAATGTTTTCGTAAATGTTTATGAAGTCTTAAAATGTTTTATTTTGACGAGGCACTGATTCAAAATTATTTTTAAAAAATATCATTTTAGGCAATATTTTTGAAGTATAACAGTTATATTTACAGTGATTAAAGATGATACTACAGTTGTGGGGACGACAAATTCTTTAATTTATTTTTGAAGTTAATTTTCTGATAGATAAGAAAAGCTATAATAATATACTACAGTTGTGGGGACTACAAATATTATTACTTTTTATAATAAACATCAGAAATAAAAAGTCTCGAGATTTCTCGAGACTTTTTTTATTTTAAAAGGTATTTGGTTTTAGGAATCCATATAATCTTCAATAGGGTTACAAGAACAAATTAAATTCCTGTCACCCAACGCATTGTCAACTCTTGCCACAGATGGCCAAAATTTATTTTCTCTGATGTAAGGAAGCGGAAAAGCAGCCTGTTCACGTGTGTAAGAATTATTCCACTCATTCGCAGTGATTTCACTTTCAGTATGCGGTGCGTTTTTTAACATTGGAATTAAAGCGCCATCATTATCCATAATTTCACTTTTTATGTTGATAAGCGTGTCGCAAAAACGATCTAATTCTTGTTTTCCTTCACTTTCCGTTGGCTCAATCATTAAAGTGTCATGAACCGGAAATGAAAGTGTTGGCGCGTGAAATCCATAATCCATCAATCGTTTTGAAATATCTGTAACATCGGCTCCAAAGTTTTTATATTCTCTAAAGTCAACGATCATTTCGTGCGCTGAAAATCCGTTTTCTCCTGTATATAAAATTTTAAAATGTTTCTCTAACCTTGACTTCATGTAGTTGGCATTCAAAATCGCATAAATTGTTGCTTGTTTTAATCCGTTAGAGCCTAACATTTTTATGTAGCTGTAGGAAATCAACAAAACCAAAGCCGAACCCCAAGGAGCTGACGAAACTCCGGTAATTCCAAGTTCTCCGCCAGTTTTAATGATTGGATTTGAAGGTAAAAACGGCGCTAAATGTTTTGCGACACAAATTGGTCCAACACCCGGGCCTCCGCCTCCGTGAGGAATTGCGAAAGTTTTATGCAAATTTAAATGACAAACATCTGCGCCAATGGTGGCCGGATTTGTCAATCCAACTTGTGCGTTCATATTGGCACCATCCATATAAACTTGTCCGCCATTTTCGTGGATAATCTTCGTAATTTCTTTGATTGAACTTTCAAAAACACCGTGGGTTGAAGGATAAGTTACCATCAAAGCAGCCAAACTGTCTTTGTACAACAAAGCTTTTTCTCTAATATCGTCTACATCTATATTTCCTTGTTCGTTTGTTTTGGTAACAATCACTTTAAAGCCAGCCATAACTGCTGATGCAGGATTGGTTCCGTGCGCCGATGAAGGAATTAAACAAATATTCCTGTGACCGTCGCCATTTGATTCGTGGAAAGCTTTAATCACCATCAATCCAGCATATTCGCCTTGCGCACCTGAATTTGGCTGTAATGAAGTGGCGTAAAAACCGGTTATTTCATTCAGCGCTTCTTCCAAACCTTTAATCACTTCCTGATAACCTTGTGCTTGTTCTATGGGCACAAATGGATGCATATTTCCCCAACTTGGCGAACTTATCGGGAACATTTCCGAAGCGGCATTCAATTTCATCGTGCAAGAGCCCAATGAAATCATGGAATGTGTCAATGAAATATCTTTTCTTTCCAATCTTTTGATGAAACGCATCATTTCGGTTTCCGAATGGTATTTTTCAAAAACTTCATTTTCCATAAACGGAGAAGTTCTTGTAAATTTTGACGGAATGGTACTTTCAGAAATCGCATTTAAAACGATGGCTTTTTTGCCTTCTGCTTCAGCCAGAATGACAAGGATTTCATTGATATCAGCTAAATTGGTTGTTTCATTAATGGAAATACCCACTAAATTGTTTGAAGGATAATAAAAGTTTATTTCATTTTTTTCTGAAATTTCTTTCACCTTCGCAGCATTGGAAACTTCAATGAGCAGTGTGTCAAAATAAGAGCTGTTCAATTGTTTTAAACCAAGATCTTTTAAACCTTTATGCAAGGTTGAAGCCAGGTTTTGAATGTTGGTTGCAATGTATTTTATGCCTTTTGGTCCATGGTAAACGGCATACATTCCCGCCATTACGGCCAATAAAACCTGGGCGGTGCAAATGTTTGAAGTTGCTTTTTCACGTTTTATGTGTTGCTCTCTGGTTTGTAAAGCCATACGCAAAGCACGATTTCCGTTTTTGTCTACAGAAATGCCAATAATTCGACCCGGCAAATTGCGTTTATATTCTTCTTTGGTGGCAAAATATCCTGCGTGCGGACCGCCATAACCCATCGGAATTCCAAAACGTTGGGTAGTTCCAACCACCACATCTGCGCCCCATTCGCCTGGAGGCGTCAATAATGACAAGCTCAATAAATCGGCAGCAACCGCTATTTTTGCATCAACAGCTTTCGCTTTTTCAACAAACGCTTTATAATCATAAATTTGGCCGCTTTTTCCCGGATATTGAATAAGTGCCCCAAAAAATTCAGGACTAAATTCAAATTTTTCGTGATCTCCAAAAATAAGTTCAATATCTAATGGAATTGCACGTGTTTTTAAAACATCTATTGTTTGCGGTAAAACCTCATTCGAAACAAAGAATTTTAAGGCATTTGCTTTTATTTTGTCACGAGATCTTGAACTATAAAGCATGAGCATGGCTTCTGCAGCCGCAGTTCCTTCATCCAATAATGAAGCATTCGCTATTTTTAAGCCTGTTAAATCGCAGATCATTGTTTGATAAGTGATCAAAGCTTCCATTCGGCCTTGTGAAATTTCAGCCTGATAAGGCGTGTAAGAAGTGTACCAGCCCGGGTTTTCTAAAATATTTCTTTGAATAACCCCCGGAAGAATGGTTGGATGATAACCCAATCCGATATAATTTTTAAACAATTTGTTTTTGCCTGCAAGTTTTTGAATGTGCGTTAAATACTCAAACTCACTCATTGCTATTGGCAAATCCAACTCATGAGCCAATCGAATATCAGTCGGTATAGTTTTGTCAATTAATTCATCTAACGATTGAACACCAATGGTGGCAATCATTTCTTTCACCTCATTTTCTCGAGGTCCAATATGTCTTAAAACAAAGGAATCTGTTCTCATTTATGTTTTGGTATTTTTTTATTTTAATGATTCCAAATTTAATGAAAATTCCAGAAAGCACTGCCATTCAAATTACTTAATTATAATATTTTGTTAACCAAGAAATCCATTATGATTGCAAATCGGTACTTTTGTATGATGCGGTTGTTTAAAAAAATAGTTGATTTTTATATTTACAGCAATATCCACGTTGCTTTGGCCGGATTTTCATTGACAAAAATCACGCTGCTTAATTTTGCAATTGATGATAATTTAACGCCGTTATTTGTCACTTTTTCTATTGTTGTATCCTATAATTTTATTCGATTTTATGAAATAAAAAACAACAGATTGATTTGGTTTAAGGACTGGTTTTTTATCAATATTAATGGAATATTGCTGTTGATATTTTTGTCGATTTTGGGCTTGGCAACTATTTTATTTTTTACCGAATTCAATCTAAAATCGGTTTTAATCCTTTTTCCCTTTGCTTTTATGACGTTTTTTTATGCAATTCCATTGTTTAAGACAGGGAAACTGGAAGTTTCATTTCGAAATTTTCCGGTGATAAAAATCTTTAGCATCGGCATAGCCTGGGCGGGAATTTCGGTATTTTTTCCTTTGTATGAAGCGGATTATCAATTCACTTCGGCAGTTTATCTGGAATTTTTTCAGCGGATTTTAATTCTGCTGGCGATTACCATTCCGTTTGATATCAGGGATGTAAATGCAGACTCAAAATCATTAAAAACCTTGCCGCAAACTTTGGGAATAAACAATTCGAAGGTTTTGGGAACTTTGTTGTTGTTTGGGTTTCTTCTGATGGAAATTGTCAAAGAAAATTTTACGTATTTTGGTTTTCTGGTTTTGCTGATAATCTCATTGATTAACGCACTTTTTTTGTGGTTTTCGTCACCAAATCGAACTCGTTACTACACCAGTTTTTGGGTGGAATCAATTCCCATAATTTGGTTGGGATTGCTTATTTTTATCAAATAATAAAAGTTTAAATGAAATTTAATGGAGCATAAAAATCAAAAATATTTTGAAGTAAATAAAGATACCTGGAACAAAAAAGTGAGCATTCATATCAAATCAGATTTTTATGATGTTGAAGGTTTTAAAAAAGGAAAAACATCTTTAAACGCTGTAGAATTGGAAGAATTGGGCGAAGTAAAAGGCAAATCGTTGTTGCATTTGCAATGTCATTTCGGTCAGGATACTTTGAGTTGGAGCAGGCTAGGAGCCAAATGTACCGGCATCGATATTTCAAACGAAGGCATAAAAAATGCGAAACTTTTAAATGATGCATTGGGTTTGGACGCCACTTTTATTGAAAGCAATTTATATGATGTCCCAAAAAATGTGAAAGGCACGTTTGATATTGTTTTTACTTCTTACGGCGTTATTGGCTGGTTGCCCGATTTAAAAAAATGGGGAGAAATTATCGCAAAAAAACTTAAAAAAGGAGGCGTGTTTTATCTGATCGAATTTCACCCCATTGTTTGGATGTTCGATTATTTGCAAACGCCGCCAAAACTCATGTATCCGTATCAAAATAGTGAGGTGATTTATGAGGAATATACAGGGACTTATACCAATAGAGATGCCGATATTATCAGTAAAGAATATGGATGGAATCACGGTTTGGGTGAAGTTGTTTCGGCGTTGACAGCGGCCGGACTTCATATTGAATTTTTGCACGAATTTGAAAAATCACCTTATAATGTGTTGCCGGAAATGGTAGAAACTGAAGACGGCATGTTTGTGCAAAAAGGAGGTGAAAAATTATTTCCGTTGATCTATTCCGTCAAAGCAACAAAAAAATAAAAGGCTTCCGATTCGGAAGCCTTTTTAAGATATATTTCTTGCGTAAAACTTAGTGAAATTTGCGGTTAACTTATTTTAAAAGTTTTTCGATTTTTTCTCTTTCTTCTTCAGCCAAAGCGCCGTCAACTAAAATTCTGCCGCTGTATTCATCGGTAATGATTTTTTTGCGACTTGAAATTTCAACTTGTCTTTGTGGTGGAATGGTGAAAAAAGATCCGCCTGATGCGCCTCTTTCAATAGAAACAACCGCCAAACCATTTTTTACGTTTGATCTGATTCTGTTGTAAGCCGACAATAAATTATCATCTATCAATTCAGCGTATTCTTTAGATTTTTCAAGTAAAATGTTTTCTTCTTTTTCGGTGTCGCTCATAATATCATTCAACTCAGCCGCCTTGTGTTTAAGCAATTCTTCTTTTCTGGCAAGGTTTACTTTTGTGCCTTCAATCACTTCATTTTTTTGGTCAATTTTGGCTCTGTGTTCTTTGATTCTTTTTTCAGCCAATTCAATTTCAAGTTCTTGAAACTCAGTTTCTTTGCTGATTGAATTGAATTCTCTGTTGTTGCGAACTTTCTTTGATTGTTCTGTGTATTTTTTTACTAAAGCATTTGCTTCATCAATCACCAATTTTTTGTCGGTAATTTCTTTTTTTAGGGCAGCTACTTCTTCGTCTAAATTAACAAGTCTTTTGTTTAAACCAATAACTTCATCTTCTAAATCTTCAACTTCTAAAGGTAATTCGCCTCTTACGCTTTTAATTTCATCAATTCTTGAATCAATTAATTGCAAATCATAAAGAGCTCTTAACTTTTCTTCAACAGTAACTTCTTTGCTTTTAGCCATATTATAAGTAATAAATTGGATTTGTGTTTTTTTGTGATAAAATGATTGCAAAATTAGGAAATTTTTTTGTAAGTATATCAACTAAAAGATTTTTTGTGAATTGTTCACTTTCATAGTGCCCAATGTCTGCAATAACCAGTTTATTTTCAGCTTTGTAAAACTCGTGATATTTGATGTCGGCTGTCACATAAATGTCGGCTCCCGCTTCTATGGCTTTCTCAATGGCAAAGCTTCCGGAGCCACCTAAAACTGCGACTTTTTTAAGGGGTTTACCCAACAACTCCGAATGGCGAATGCCTTTTGAATTCATGGTGTTTTTTAAGAAATTCAGGAAGTCAGTTTCGCTGCTTTCTTCCGCCAATTCACCAATCATTCCCAAACCAATTTCCTGATTTGTGTTCTCCAAAACAACGATTTCATAGGCAACTTCTTCATAGGGATGCGATTCAAAAAGCGCAGAAAGGATATTTCTTTCCTTGTGTTTTTCAAAAATAACGCTGATTAAGGTCTCATTTTCCTGATGTAATTTTCCTTTTTCTCCATAAACCGGATTCGAATCTTCATTTCCTTTAAAAGTTCCGTAACCTTCTGCATTAAAACTGCAATGGTCATAATTTCCAACAGTTCCGGCACCTGCGTTAAATAGCGCCTGTCTCACTTTTTCTGCTTCAGCTATTGGCGCATAAGTGGTGAGTTTTTTAAGCGTATTTTTTTGCGGAATCAATATTTTTTTATTTTTCAATCCTAAAACTTCACACATTTTTGCGTTTACGCCTTCAAATGAATTGTCCAAAGCGGTATGCATCGCATAAATGGCAATATTGTTTTTAAGGGCTTTAATCACCGCGCGTTCCACATAATTTTTGCCGTTCAGTTTTTTTAAGCCTGAAAATAAAATGGGATGAAAACTTACGATTAAGTTGCAATTGTTTTCGATGGCTTCATCAACCACGGATTCTAAGGTGTCTAATGTCACCAAAACTCCCGTTACTTCAGTGTTGAATTCACCCACCAACAAACCCACATTGTCAAAATCTTCGGCATAATTTAAAGGGGCAATTTCTTCAATGCAAGCTGCGATATCTTTAATCTTCATTTTTCAAAAGCGTTAGGGAAACAAAGATAAAATTTACCAAAGAAAGTTAAAGTAATAATGAATAAATTTTCTGATTTTGTTTTGTATTTTCGCTAACTGTGGAGTTTTTAAGAAAAATAGCATTTCCGTTTTCAATATTGTATGGATTAATTACAAGTTTGCGTAATTATTTATACGATGTTGCCTTGTTGAAATCTACGGAATTTAAAACGCCAACGATTGTGGTCGGGAATTTAAGCGTTGGCGGCACAGGAAAAACGCCCCAGATTGAATATTTAATCGATTTGTTGAAAAGTGATTACAAAATTGCGGTTTTAAGCAGGGGTTATAAAAGAAAAAGCAAAGGATTTTTGATGGCTGATTCAACTGTTTCTGCGGAAATTTTGGGTGATGAACCTTTTCAAATTCATCTAAAATACCCAGAAGTGATTGTTTGCGTTGATGCAGACAGAACCAACGGAATTACAAAATTGGAGCAATTGGAAAATCCGCCAAAAGTTATTTTGCTGGATGATGCTTTTCAGCACAGAAAAGTTCGGGGCGGATGTAATATTCTGTTAACCACTTTCTCGAATTTGTATGTAAATGACACGATGCTGCCAACCGGCGATTTACGTGAAAATACTTCGGGAGCAAATAGGGCACAAGCCATTATTGTGACTAAATGTCCTGCGGATATTTCAGAAACAGCACAATCGGAAATCATTAAAAAGTTACATCCGAAAGCACATCAGCAAGTGTTTTTTACAGCTATAACTTATGATACGCAATTAAAAGGTGAATCAACAATTGATTTAAGCGATTTGGCCGATTCTGAAATTTTATTGGTAACCGGAATCGCGAATCCAAATCCGTTGACCGATTATTTAAAAAGCATCAATCTAAATTTTAAACATTTAAAATATGCGGATCATCATCATTTCAGTTTAAATGAACTTGAGGAAATAAATTTAGCTTTTGAATCGTTATCAGCAACAAATAAAATTATTTTAACAACAGAGAAGGATTATGTCCGTATTTTTGGCAAACTAAAAAACTTGCATTACATCTCAATAAAAACAACGTTTATAACTCGTAAAAATGAGTTTGACAATCTTATAAAAAATTATGTGGAACAAAGTTCAGGAAACAGTTAAATTCTTACAAAATAAAGGAATTTCAAAAGCAGATTACGGTATTATTTTAGGAACAGGTTTGGGAAATTTGGTAGAAAAAATCGACATTGAATTTTCAATTCCCTACAATGAAATTCCCAATTTCCCAATTTCAACGGTTGAAGGACATTCAGGAGAATTGATTTATGGCACCATCGGCACTAAAAAAGTGATCGCCATGCGTGGCCGATTTCATTATTATGAAGGCTGGACGATGGAGCAAACCGTTTTTCCGGTGCGTGTGATGAAATTTTTAGGTGTTGAAAATTTAATTGTTTCAAATGCATCAGGAGGCGTAAATCCTAATTATAAAGTTGGTGATATTATGATCATAACTGATCATATTAATTTAATGCCGGTTCATCCTTTGCATGGTAAAAATGATGATCGTTTCGGACCACGATTTGTTGATATGCACGAGGCATACAGCAAAAAAATGATTGCAAAAATGGAAGAAATTGCACTAAAATTGAATATTCCGGTTCAAAAAGGAATTTATTTGGCATTGCAAGGACCAACTTTTGAAACGCCAGCAGAATATAAAATGGTAAAAAATTTAGGAGCAGACGCTGTTGGAATGTCAACCGTGCCTGAAGTGATTGTCGCCAAACATATGGGAATGGTATGTTTTGGAATCTCCGTAATTACCGATTTGGGTGTTGAAGGCATTGTGGAATCGGTTTCACACGAAGAAGTTCAAAAAGTAGCTAAAATTGCTGAAAAATCTGTCGGGAAATTAGTTGAAGAATTTATAAAAAATTAAAAATAGTGATAGGTTTTGACCTGTCACTATTTTTCATAATATAAATTTTTTACAATACCATCTGCAAGTCCAATCTTCGGAACAAAAATTTTATTTGCACCGCTCCATTCCATAATGGATAAATAAATTTTGGTTGCAGGAATAATTACGTCGGCCCTGTCCGGATTTAAGTCCAGCTGCATAATGCGTTCTTCATAACTCAAATTGCTCAATAATTCCAGTTGATCTTTTATGTAACTTAAATACAATGGTTTGCCCATTGGTTTGCCCGAAATTTTGAAAATTTTATTGATGTTCCCTCCAGAACCAATGACAGAAATTCTATTTAAATTTTTGGTATTTTCTTTAACCCAAAGCTCAATGCTTTTCCAAATATTTTTAAATTCTTTATTGTCGTCGAGTAAACGCACGGTTCCTATTTTAAAGGATTTTGCGTTTATAATTTTTCCTTTTGAAAAGAGCGTAATCTCGGTGCTTCCTCCACCAACATCAACATATAAATAAGAATTTTTAGCAGTAATAACAGTGCTTAAATCTGTTCCAAAAATGATTTTGGCTTCCTGCGTGCCATCAATAATGTCAATTTTTACGGACGTTTTTTCGAAAATTTCATTAGCGACTTTATAGCCGTTGCTGGCTTCCCGCATGGCTGATGTGGCGCAGGCTTTATATTTTTGAACGCCGTGGACTTCCATCAATAATTTGAAAGCCTCCATAGCCTTAATCATCCTGATTTTATTTTCTTCTGAAATTTTTCCATTTAAAAAAGTATCAGCGCCCAAACGAATTGGAACCCGAACCAATGCCGATTTTTTAAAACTTGGCTTTTGGTTATTATTTTGTTCCGTAATTACATTCACCAACAACAATCTTATTGCGTTAGATCCAATGTCAATTCCGGCAAGTTTTTCAATTTTCAAATTAGTGCTATTTATAATTTTTAGGAAATTCTGTTAAAAAAGTTTTTCCCGATTTAATGTCTTTCCAATGATTGGTGTCGAATTTGATGCCAACAACGCCGCAAGTTGGTACTTTATCTACGTGAATACTTCCAAATTTATTTACAAAATCGCTGATTCCGTGGTCGTGGCTAAAAATAATGGCCGAATCAAATCCGTCATCCAATGCTTTTACGGTTTTTATCAAATAACCGTCGCTAAAATTGAACAGCGATTTGCTAATCCTCAAATTTGCCAACGGAAAATTAAAAGTATAAGTAAAAATCATTGCGGTATGCAAAGCCCTGTTTGCGCAACTTGCGACAAATACATCTGGTGTCGCAATTTTTTTTTGAAGCACGTTCGAAATCAAATAAGCGTCGTTAATACCACGTTCTTTCAAAGGCCGGTCAATGTCTTTAATACCTTCATATTCCCAAGAAGATTTTGCGTGCCTAACTATATAGAGTGTTTTCATCTGGTTTTTTATTGAGTTTTAAAGTTACTGTTTAAGGAGCCAATCGCTCAATTTTCCAATTATAATCTTCCTGTAAGGTATATCTTATTCTGTCGTGCATGCGATTTGGTCGTCCTTGCCAAAATTCCATGCTTATTGGTTTTACTAAGATTCCGCCCCAATGTTTTGGCCTCGGAATTTCTTTGTTTTCAAATTGTTTTTCAAAGGAAGCCAACCGTTCATCTAAATAACTGCGAGATGGAACCACTTCACTTTGATCTGAAGCCCAGGCGCCCAATTTACTTCCGTCGGGTCTGGACTCATAATAACCATCTGATAAATTTTCCAAAAGTTTTTCGGCAACGCCTTTGATAATAATTTGTCGTTCAATACCTTGCCAAAAAAAAGATAAACAAACATTTGGATTTAGAGCAATGGCTTTTCCTTTTTCGCTGTTGTAATTGGTAAAAAAAACAAACCCTTCCCAAGTGAATTTTTTTAATAAAACAACCCGCGCTTTTGGAAATCCGTCTGCGCCAATGGTAGAAACAGTTACCGCATTTACTTCAGAATCTCCACCAAATTCCTCTACTTCAAAAAACCATTTTTGAAATAACTCCATAGGATTTTCCGAAATTCCCTCTTCGGAAAGTTCGCTTTTTTGATAAACTTTTCTATAATTGCCTAAATCATTTTCCATGCCACAAAATTAAAAATCTTTTATTGGTTTAAGACGCTTTCATTGATTTCTTTTTTCGGCGCTCGTATGATAAGCAGCCCAATAAAAGTGATTAAACCGTTTACTATTAATAGCTCATAACCAAACACATAGCCATTTAAAAACTGTGTTGAATAGTTATTTAAGAAATAAGTAATAATCACTGAAAGAATTGCTACTGCCCACACTAAAGAATCTTTTACAGGAATTTTGGTAAAAATTCCAAAAGCAAACAATCCTAAAAGTGGCCCATAAGTATAGGAGGCAACTTGCAGCACATTGCTGATCACATTTTCTTTGAGCACATACCTAAAAAAAATAATGACAAGAATCAATACTATTGAAATTGCAATGTGCGTTTTTTTCCGAATCCCTATTTGCTTTGATTTTTCTCTATTTTCGATGTCCAGAAAATCGACACAAAAGGAAGTGGTTAAGGCAGTTAAGGCGCTGTCTGCACTTGAATAAGCGGCAGCAATCAATCCTAAAATAAAAAAAATACCGATGTAAATTCCCAAATCACCTTTAAGCGCAATCTCGGGAAATAGCAAATCGGTTTTAATGGAGCCGTCAATTACCGGCGTTGCAATTCCAAATTTTTCGGCATAAATAAATAACAAAGCCCCTAAAACTAAAAATACAAAATTGACAAGGATTAGCACAAAACCTAGCGTCATCACATTCCACTGTGCCTCTTTGGTATTTTTGCAAGTCAGGTTTTTTTGCATCATATCCTGGTCAAGGCCAGTCATTCCAATTGCAATAAACATTCCGCCAAAAAACGATTTTAAAAAGTGTTTCTTGTCGCTAAAATCATCTGTAAATATAATTTGGCTGTATTGTTTAAATTCCTCTGAAGCAAAAACATCTGAGACAGACCAATTTAATTTGTTGAGAATGATATAAATAGTAGCGAATAATGAAAAAAGCATAAAAGTAGTTTGCAGCGTATCGGTCCAAACAATTGTTTTAATTCCGCCTTTAAAGGTATAAATCCAAATTAACAGAATAGAGAGAACAACGGTAATTTCAAAGGGCACATTCCAAGCGTCAAAAATAAAATACTGTAAAACGGAAGCCACCAAAAACAACCTGAACGCGGATCCTAAAACCCTGGAAACAAAAAAGAAAAAAGCGCCTGTTTTGTGTGAAGTTGGTCCAAAACGGTGTTTTAAAAACTCATAAATTGAAGTTACCTGCATATTATAATAAATAGGAATCAGCACATAAGCAATCACCAAATAGCCAAACATATAGCCAAAAACGATTTGCATATAGCTAAACTGCGAACTTTGCACCCAACCGGGAATTGAAATAAAAGTAACGCCAGAAAGGGACGCGCCAACCATTCCAAAAGCAACAATGTACCAAGGCGATTTTTTGTTTGCTTTAAAAAAAGTTTCGTTGCTGGCATTTTTCCCCGTAAAGTGTGCTATTAAAATTAGCAAACTAAAGTAAACTGCAATAAGTGAAAGAAGAAAAATTGGCTCCATTAAATAATTTTAATATTAGAATTAACAAAGAAAGTAAAATTATTGGGAATATCTTTCCTAATTGTATATTTGCAACATGAATTTTTCGTCAAAAATTTTGGAAAATGCCGTTAATGAAGTTTCTCAATTGCCCGGAATTGGCAAAAGAACTGCGTTGCGATTGGTGTTGCATTTATTAAAACAGCCGGCATCTCAAACGCACCAATTGGCGGCCGGACTTATTAAATTGGTGGACGAGATTAAATTTTGTGAAAAATGCCACAATATTTCCGATAAGTCAGTTTGTGAAATTTGTTCAAATTCCTCCCGAAATTCAGAAATTATTTGTGTGGTTGAAGATGTACGCGATGTGATGGCCATTGAAAACACCTCACAATTTAGAGGATTATACCACGTTTTGGGCGGAAAAATTTCGCCTATCGAAGGCATTGGCCCGCATAATTTAACCATTGACAGCTTGATTGAAAAAGTAAAATCGGGAACTATCAAAGAGGTGATTTTTGCGTTAAGTTCCACCATTGAAGGCGATACCACAAACTTTTATATTTTTAGGCAATTGGAAAGTTTGCCTATCAAAACTTCAACCATAGCGCGTGGAATTGCAGTAGGCGATGAGCTCCAATATGCCGATGAGGTGACGTTGGGCAGAAGTATCGTGAACCGAATCCCGTTTGATAAATCTTTTTAATTTATTGAGTTTTTTTGCTAAATTCGGTCGAGTTCTAATGAACACCTCAAAAAATTAAAATTTGGGCGTTACCGCAAGGGTCGGGCTATCTGCTTCAATCTTTTTTACTTCGCCAAAAGGCGAATCAAAAAAGGATTTCCGCTGCAAACATGGTTCACTGAACTCCTTTAAAAAAATAAAAAATAGGTGAAGTAATCCCTAACGCAAAAAGCTTTATTTCTTAGAATTTAGTTGTTTTTTTCAAGACAAATTCGGGCATCAACCGCAAAAATTTCTTTGTAATTTCCTAAGAGCGGATTTAAATCGAGCTCCACAATTTCCGGTGCAGCCATTAATAAATCAGAAACTTTTACCACAATTTCCGCGAACAAATCTTCATTTATGCCTTCCTGGTTTCTGACTCCCTGAATTATTTTATACGATTTTAAATTTTGAATCATTGCTGAGGCTTCCATTTTTGAAACCGGAGCCAACGAAACATTGATATCTTTTAAAACTTCAATGTAAATGCCACCCAAACCGCACAACACCATATGTCCGAAATTTCCTTCTTTTTTAGCGCCGATAAACAATTCCATGCCTTTTTTCATGGGCTGGATCAACACCGCTTTTGCGCCTTCAATTTTCATAATTTTATCATAGGCAGCGGCCAATTCTTCAGTAGCATTGATGTTTAAAATAATTCCGCCCACATCCGATTTGTGAATGGGGCCAACCACTTTCATCACCACCGGAAATCCAAGTTTTAGTGCCTCACTTAAGCAATCTTTTTTTGAAGTGCAAACAGCTTCGTTCACCAATGGAATTTTTGCCGCCAATAACAATTCTTTTACCTGCTGAGGTGCTAAATAACCGTTTTCAGCAGAATTTATAATGCTTCTGATTGCTGATAAATCAAGATTTATTTTTGTTTTTTCTTTAGAAATTGGCTTTTCAGTTTTAAATATTTTGGCCAAAGCATTTCCAAACAAAACTTCATCAGGAAAATTGATGTTTTCTTTTGCAATAAAATAATCGATTTCCTTTTTTACGTTTACAACTGATGGTAATACCGGAAAAATAGGTTTTTTGCATTCGCGCATTTTTTTGTCCAAAACATCATAAACATCATAAACTTCAAACAATCCCGGGCTTCCGAAAATAACCACCATCGCATCAATTTCCGAAAACTGACTTTCGCAATAATCGATAATGGTTTCCAATTGCTCGGCATTTCCAGTCGCTAAAAAATCGATCGGATTTGAAACGGAAGAACCTAAAAATAATTTATTCAGTAATTCTTCAGATTTTTTTCCGCTGATTTCAGGAACATTCAATCCATTTTTGGACAAGGCATCCGTCAGCATCACTGCAGGTCCGCCAGCGTGCGTAATAACCGCAATATTTTTGCCTTTTAATTCTTGGTGCATAAAAATTCCGGCCACGGTAATCAATTCATTTCTTCCAAAGCAACGCACGATTCCTGCTTTTTTGAACAAGGCGTCCACGGCAACATCAGAATTCGCAAGTGCTCCTGTGTGCGAACTCGCGGCTCTGCTTCCTGCTGAGGAACTTCCTGCTTTTATGGCGGCAATTTTACAGCCTTTTGCAATTAAGGAAGCTGCGTGTTTTAAGAGTTTTTGCGGATTTTCAATACTTTCGATATAGAGTAATTTCACTTCTGAACTTTTTCCTTTTTCAAAAGTTTCGTCTAAATGTTCCAATACTTCTTCAACGCCAATTTGTGACGAATTTCCAACGGAATAAACGCTTGAAAACGTCAATCCGGTTGCCATGGCAGCTTCCATAATAAATACGGCAGTTGCGCCCGAACCAGAAATAAAATCGACTCCTTTAGGATTTAATTTTGGAATGGGCGTGGTGAAAACGCCGGCATAATTTTGGTTGATCAATCCTATATTGTTCGGGCCTAAAAGTGTGCCGCCAACAGCGTTTATTTCTTTAACAATTTGTTCTTCTAACAGTTTGCCTTCAGCATCTTTTTCACCAAAACCAGCCGAAAAAATGATAAATCCTTTGGTATTTTTTTGTTGTGTTAAAATTTGAACGGTTTTCAACGTAAATTTTGCCGCAATGGCGATAATTGCCAAATCCACTTGCGGAATATCCAAAACATTTTGGTAACATTTTAGCCCTTGCACTTCCGTTTCTTTTGGATTTACCGTAAATAATTCGCCTTTAAAATTGTGTGCGATTAAATTTTTTAAAACGCTTCCGCCAGGTGTATGAATATTGTTAGATGCACCAATAACAACAATGCTTTTGGGATTAAGTAATTCTTTGTTCAGCATAAATAAATTGGTGTTTAGGAAACTAATTCAGCGGCAATTTCTTTACCTTTTAAGAAAGCTTCCAGGTTTTTTGCTAAAATGCGTTCGCCCTTTCTTTCAAACAGTGTGGCTATTGCTTTTTGAAAACTTTCATCGCTTAAAGGAATTAAAGATGAAGCTGCACCCAATAAAACAATATTGGTGGCTTTTGAATTACCCAAATCTTTTGCAATTTTCATCGCATCGATTAAAATATGGTTTTTGTGCGATTTTATTTCGTTGTAAAGTGTTTCTAACTCAGGATAATTTTTAATATTTTCAAACGGATTTGAATCGGTGATTAAATAGCCGTCTTTTTTCAAAAATGGCAAATAGCGCAACAATTCCATAGGTTCCACAGAAATAATGATATCTGCTTTTCCCTGCGGAATTAAATCAGAATAAATTGGTTGGTCTGAAATTCGCACGTGAGATTGCACGGCACCGCCACGCTGGCTCATTCCATGCACTTCCGATTGTTTGATGTTTAAATTGTTATCCAAAGCGGCAGTGTCCAAAATAGCTGCAATGGTTAAAATTCCTTGTCCGCCAACACCGGCTAAAATGATATTTATTTTTGTGTGCATAGGTTTAATTTATTGACACGTTTGTATATTCTTTTAATTTGTCCTTTTTCTCCTTTGGAAGCTGAACGCAAGGACGCTGGGCAATTATTACAGAAACACCTTTATAATTTATTTCATCACGAATGATATCGATATTTTCCTGTAAATTTTTATGCAATGGCGTAATCACTTTTAAATGGTCTTCTTCAATGCCCAATCCTTTGCAAATGGTAATTAACCTGCCTGAAGCAGCTGAATCCTGTGCGCCGGTCATTGCAATGGCCGAATTGTCGGAAATAATAACGGTGATAGGTGTTTTTTCAATAATGGCATCCAATAAACCGGTCATTCCCGAATGCGTAAAAGTGGAGTCGCCAATAACGGCAATTGCCGGATGAATTCCCGCATTGGAAGCGCCTATTGCCATCGTAATGGAAGAACCCATTTCAATCAGGGTATTGATACTTTCATAAGGTGACAAAACGCCTAAGGCAGAACAGCCGATATCGCCGAAAACCTGCTGCGTTGCCGATTCATTTTTTAAGACATTGATGGCATTGAACAAATCGTTGTGACCACAACCAATGCACAATTGTGGTGGTCTTCCCAAAACCACTTTTGGCAGATTTTCGTTGATCACGATATCAAAACCCAAAGCGTTCGCAATATTGTCGGGATTTAGTTCACCAACTCGAGGAATATCGCCGCTTAATCGTCCGATCACTTTTCTGTTTTCGCCTAAGAAGTCGGAAATGGCTTCTTCAATAAAAGGATAGCCGTCTTCCAATACCAATATTTTTTCGCAAGTGTCGAACAATTCTTTGATTGGTTCTTTTGGCAATGGATATTGCGAAATTTTTAAAACCGGATAAGGGCAATTCCCATCCTCAAAATTTTCCATCAAATAATTATAGGCTATGCCTGATGCAATAATTCCGATGGTTTTATTGGTGCCTTCACAGAATGTATTAAAGGCACTGTTTTCTGAAATTTCAAGTATGTCAGGTTGAAGGTCGACCAAATGTTTGTATCGTCCACGAGCGTGCATTGGAATTAACTGAAATTGTGTAGAAATTTTTGGCAAATGAATATTATTTTGTGCGATTCTTTCACCGGTAGTAACTCCAGATCTTGAGTGCGACAATCGTGTAACCAATCGAATGAGAACAGGCAATCCTAAATTTTCTGATAGTTCAAAGGCATATTTGGTGATATCATAGCATTCTTGTTGGTTGGAAGGTTCTAAAATAGGAATCATGGCAAATTTGCCGTAATACCTTGAATCTTGTTCGTTTTGTGAGGAATGCATCGAAGGATCATCGGCCACAACAACCACCAATCCGCCATTAATTCCTGAAACGGACATATTCATAAACACATCTGCGGCCACGTTTAAACCAACATGTTTCATCACCACCATCGATTTTTTTCCTGCGTAAGACATACCAAGTGCGGTTTCCATCGCGGTTTTTTCGTTGACCGACCAAGAGGAGTGAATATTTAATTCTTGTGCTATTTTTGATTTTTGGATATATTCGGTTATTTCGGTAGAAGGTGTTCCCGGATAGGCGTAAACACCTGATAAACCGGCATCAATGGCGCCTTGTGCCAATGCTTCATTACCCAATAGAAGTTTTTTCATAAATTTCAGTTGTTAAAATTGTAAATATAATGCCACAAATTTATGAAAACGATTTCGTATTTTGTATGATAAAAATCAATCGAAAGTTTATAACTTATTGATAAACAAACTATTATATATTCAATAAAAACACTAAATATTTGAATAATATTAACTTAATCGATGTTTAATTTATGTTTAGTATAAAAAAATAATAAATTATTGAACATTTCGTAATTTTTATATGAAATATTACCTGTTTTTTGAAGTATTTATTTAAAGGTTGTTAAGAAGTGACTTTTATAAAAATATATTTAAGGGTTCATTAGTTTTATTATGAAGAAAACCTGATGGTACGGTATAAATCCGCACCATCAGGTTTTCAATTTCTATTACTGAATTCTCAGTATTAAATCATTATTTAGCCCAATCTTTAATCCAATCAGATAATGTTTTTACCCAATTGTCATTGTCATTTAAGCAAGGAATCATATTAAAATCTTCACCGCCATTTTCCATAAATGAATGTTTGGCTTCCATACCAATTTCTTCCAAAGTTTCCAAACAATCTGAAACAAATGCAGGTGTAACTACGGCTAATTTTTTCAAGCCATTTATGGCGAAGTTGTCTATGGTTTTATCTGTATAAGGCTGCAACCAAGGGTCGCTTCCTAAACGCGATTGAAAGGAAGTGCTGTAACTTCCTTCTTCTAAATTTAATTTTGCGGCAACATTTTTGGTGGTTTGGTAACATTGATGACGGTAACAAAACTCGTGGGCCGCAGATGGCGTGTTGCAGCAACTGCCGTCGATTGTGCAATGTGATTTTGTGACATCCGATTTTTTGATGTGTCTCTCCGGAACACCGTGATAAGAAAAAAGAAGATGCTCAGGTTTTAATGCTTCAAGCGATGTTTGAATGCTTTCGCTCAACACTTCAACATAATCGGGTTGGTTGTAAAAAGCGGGAACCATGGTCAGTTTTATATTCGGGAACTGTTTTTTAACAATTTCTTTTGCCAAAACTTCAATAGTTTCTGTGGTTGCCATGGCGAATTGCGGATAAAGCGGAATCAGTAAAATTTCATCAACGCCTTGCTCGGCCAATTTTTGAATGCCGCTTTTCATGGACGGATTTCCGTAACGCATGGCCAATTCAACAGGAATATTGGTGTTTTCCTGTACTTTTTGGTGCAATCTTTTAGAAAGTACAATTAATGGAGAGCCTTCATCCCACCATATTTTTTTATAAGCTGCCGCCGATTTTTTCGGACGCGTATTTAAAATAATGCCTTTCACTAAAAATGCACGGAATAAATAAGGCACGTCAATGACCCGTTCATCCATTAAAAATTCATCTAAATAGTTTCTGACATCTTTTGTTGAAGTGCTGTTTGGCGATCCTAAATTTACTAATAAAGCTCCTTTCATTGTTTTGGTGTAATTATGATTTTGAAAATTGTTTTGGTGTAATGTCGAATTTACTTTTAAAAGCGGCAATAAAATGGCTGGAAGCGCTGTAGCCTAAATGAGAGGCTATTTCGTTCACATTCATTTGCTGTTCCTGCAACAATGTTTTTGCTAAATCCATTTTATAGTTCAACAAATAAGTAAAAACGGGAACGCCATAAATTTCTTTAAAACCAGTTTTTAATTTTTTGATATTAAGGCCTACATCCTTTGCTAAATCGGCAAGTGAAGGAGGATTGTTCATATTTGAAATAATCAATTGTTTTGCCTGTTTTATTTTGCTGGCGGTTTCTTCGTTTGATATATAAGGACAATTTTCCGTTTCTTTTTCTGAGGACTGGCTGAAATAATAACTCAGCAATTCATAAACTTTTCCTTTGATGTAAATTGGCCGAAGCAAATCATTTGTTTGCTTGGTCCTTAATTGATTCAATATTAATTTTATAGAAGAATTGGTTTCTTTTGGTTCAATAATTGGGTTTTCTCCTTTCAAACTGCCATAGTTAAATAAAACAGTTCCGTTAATGGAAAACAAGGAATGAAAATGTTCAATGGAAATTAAAATGGCAAGCAACTCAGAATTTGGTGGTAGCCTAAAAAGAAGGTCCATTTTCTCATCCTTGAAATATACCATGCTTGAATTGCCTTCAATCAGGGGCATAACGCAATGTTCAAATTTGAAGGCAACTTTGCATTCATTATTACAGCAAAAATAAATTTGAATGTAATTTTTGGTTAAAGAAAGTTTATAAAACTCATCGTTGTCCGACAAGTTATTTAAATTAAAAACTTTAAAAGTGTCCGTTTCATTAAAAATAAACTGAGTACTTTTGTCGATATTTTTATAATTCTCTAAATTGGATTTCATAAGACATTTTTATGAATTAGCTTTAAAACTAAAGCAAAAATAGGAATAAAAAATCACACAAAAAAACATCTTTGTAATTAAAATATGATAAAAGTCATAGTTTTTGTCGCCTTATTTTACTGACATTTATCATACTTTTATTCAAAACTGGCTTATTTAGAAGTATTATAAATTAGGCATGGTAACTTATGTCGATAATAATAGTACTTATACCGATGTTTTGTAGGATTATATCTTCGTACTTTTGACGACACTTATTGATAACACTATTTTTTATGAGTCAAGAAAACATGCCTACAAAATTATACTGTGTAGGGTTAAGTTATAAGAAAGCTGATGTAAAAGTGCGAGGCACTTTCAGTATCACTAAAGAAAATCAAAAACTATTGTTGAATGAGGCTAAAGAATCAGGAATCGATGGGATTTTTGTTTTGTCTACTTGCAATAGAACCGAAATAACTGGCTTCGCCAAGCATCCTTTTGAATTGATTAGCTTAATCATCAAATATTCAAATGGAAGTGTTGAGGATTTTATCAAGGTTTCTTATGTTTATAAAAATAAAGATGCCGTAAGACATTTATTTAAAACAGGTACTGGTTTAGACAGCCAAATTTTAGGCGATTATGAAATTGTCAGCCAGTTAAAAGAGTCGTTTAAGCAAGCTAAAATTGCAGGAACAACCAACAACTACTTAGAGCGTTTGATGAATTTGGTCTTACAGGCCAGCAAAGATGTTAAGAACAATACCCAATTAAGTTCGGGCACAACATCTGTAGCTTACGCGGCGATTCATTATATTATGGAGAACATTCCTAATTATAATGAGAAGAAAATTCTTATTTATGGATTGGGAGATATCGGAAAAAATACCTGCAAAAATGTTTTAGGTTATACTTCAAACAAAAATGTGACGCTTATTAACAGAACGCACGAAAGGGCTTTGGAATTTAAAGCGGAACACCCTGAAATAACCGTAAAAAATTATGCCGACTTAACAAAAGAAATTGAAGATACTGATATTTTAATTGTTTCAACAGGAGCAGATACGCATACCATAAGCCAAGCCCATTTAAAAAAAGGCAAAAAAATATTGATTTTAGATTTGTCAATGCCAGAAAATGTTGATATTTCTGTAAAAAACATTAAAGGCGTTACGTTGGTAAATGTTGATGAGCTTTCAAAAATTACGGATCTGACCATAGAAACTCGTAAAAATGAAATTCCTGCCGCTGAAGCCATTATTCAAAAATATAAAGGCGAATTTAACGATTGGATTGAACAACGTAAATATGTGCCTGCCGTTAATGCTTTAAAAGAATCACTTCAGGCAATTCAACACGATGAAATTGATTTTCAATCAAGAAGGTTAAAGGATTTTAATATTGAACACGCCGAGTTTTTGACAAACCGAATGATTCAAAAAATTACCACACAATTTGTTAAACATTTAAAAGATGATGATACTTCTGTTGATTTAAGTATTAGCATTATCAGTAAAATGTTTAATATTAAAGAGTTGACTTTAAATGAGCAAGATTAAAATAGGAACAAGAGCAAGTCAACTCGCATTATGGCAAGCAAATTTAGTTAAATCACAACTTGAAAATTTAGGATACCAAGCTCAAATTATTGAAATTACATCAACCGGCGATGAGGTTTTGGACAAGCCATTACACCAAATAGGCGGTTTTGGATTGTTTACAAAAACGCTGGACAATGCGATGCTTCGGGGAGAAATTGATATCGCAGTTCACTCTTTAAAAGATGTTCCAACCGATTTGCACGAAAAAATCGCTCAGGCTGCCGTGTTGAAAAGAGCGAATATCAGCGATGTTTTGGTGCTTAAAAACAATGCCGACTTTTTAAAAAATGAAGAAAAGGCCATTATAGCCACGGGAAGTTTACGACGAACCGCGCAATGGTTGCATAAATATCCAAAACATACCATTACCGATTTAAGGGGAAACGTAAATACGCGTTTGCAAAAATTGATTGACAACAACTGGAACGGGGCAATTTTTGCCGCAGCCGGCTTGGAACGAATTGAATTGCTTCCAAAAAATCATGTGATGTTGGATTGGATGATTCCAGCACCAGCACAAGGCGCCATCATGGTCACCGCTTTAAAAGCTGACACTGAAATCCTTGATATTTGCGCTCAAATAAATCATAAAGAAACTGAAATGGCTGTTGCTGTTGAACGTCTGTTTATGAAAACATTGGAAGGCGGTTGTACCGCGCCAATCGGCGGAAATGCAAAAATTACAGGCGATAATATCTATTTTAAAGGAATTTTAATTGCCATTAACGGTTCGGAAAAAGTGGAAGTTGAAAAAACGGTTCCTTTAAGTGAATGGAAAAATTTGGGCAAAATTTGTGCTGAAGAAGTATTAAATAACGGCGGAAAAAAATTAATGGAAAGCATAAAAGCTGAAATGAAGAAATAGATGAACACAAAAAAAAAAATCCTGTCCACCAAAAAGCTTTCCCAATCGCAAAAGGAACTGCTGCATCATTTTATTGTAGATGAAATTGAATTGATTGAGATTTCTTTCAATACTTCCATTAAAATTCAAAATCCAATCAAAAATGCCATTTTCACTAGTAAAAATGCCATAATTGGCATCTTCAACCAGTTTTCTTCGGATGAATTACAATTTGAAAACGTGTATTGCGTTGGCGATAAAACCGCGCAATTTTTGGAGGAAAAAAACGTTAAAGTAACCGTTAAAGCACATTCAGCTGAGGAATTGGCAGACGAGATTTTACTGAATAAAGACATTGATGAGGTTCATTTTTTCTGTGGAAACTTGCGACGCAATGAATTGCCGGAAATGTTAACCGAGAACAATATTAAGGTCAATGAAATTGAAGTATACACCACCAATTTCAAACCTGTAAAAATAAAAAATACGTATGATGGCATCTTATTTTTTAGTCCGTCATCTGTAAAAAGTTATTTATCAAAAAATACCGACACCCAAAGCGTGGCTTTTTGTATCGGAAACACAACCGCTTCTGAAGCCATCGACGATTTTGAAAATGTATTTGTGGCCGATGAGCCAACAGTTGAAAATGTAATAGAATCTGTAAATCAATATTTTGATTATGAATAGAACAAGACGCCTTCGTAAAACTGAAAATATTCGTCGTTTGGTAAGGGAAAACAGACTTAACGTTGACGATTTAATTTATCCTTTGTTTATTGAAGAAGGGACAAATATTGAAACCGAAATTGTTTCCATGCCAGGAATCAAAAGATGGTCATTAGACAGAATCTCAAAAGAACTGGATGAAGTGGTTGCATTGGATATTCCTGCAGTATTGCTTTTCGGAATTCCATCAAAAAAAGATGAAATTGGTTCAGAAACCTGGAACGATAACGGTATTATGCAAAATGCCATCCGCTTCATCAAAAAAAATTATCCGAGTTTATACGTTATTACCGATGTTTGCTTTTGTGAATACACCAGTCACGGTCATTGTGGCGTAATTCACAATAACGATGTTGATAACGACGCAACCTTGCCAAACATCGCCAAGCAAGTCATTTCTCACGCAAAAGCGGGAGCTGATATGGTGGCGCCATCGGGAATGATGGACGGTATGATTGCAACCATTAGAGAGGCTTTAGACAATACCGGTTTTTACGATCTTCCAATTATGTCTTATGCGGTAAAATACGCATCAGCATATTACGGTCCGTTTAGGGATGCAGCAGATTCTGCACCAACTTTCGGTGACAGAAGAACCTATCAAATGGATTCTTCAAACAGAGATGAAGCCTTGCGTGAAGCCACTTTTGACGATCAGGAAGGTGCCGATATTTTAATGGTAAAACCAGCTTTGGCTTATTTGGATATCATAAGAGATGTCAAAAACAATTTCGACCGTCCGGTTGCCTGTTATAATGTGAGTGGCGAATATGCGATGATTAAAGCAGCCGCCGATAAAGGTTGGATTGATGGCGATCGGGTAATGATGGAAAGTTTGCTGTCGATGAAAAGGGCAGGAGCAGATATTATTATTACCTATTTTGCAAAAGATGTTGCCAAATTATTATTGAAACGTTAATTACAGCTAACTACTAACGAGCATAACAAATTTTGATACATGAAGGAATGATTAATGGCGAACAGCAGCTGTTACCGCTAAAAAATAAAATTTAAACAGATGAAACTAGAAAAATCATTAGAATTATATACAAAAGGCAAAAAGAACTTGGTGGGAGCAGTAAACTCTCCTGTTAGGGCTTTTAAATCTGTTGGAGGAATTCCTATATTTATTGACAGGGCAAAAGGCAGCAAAATTATTGATGTTGACGGAAACGAATACATTGATATGGTGTTGTCATATGGACCCATGATATTGGGTCACAGAAACAGCACCGTAGAAAAGGCCGTTAAAAAAGCCTTAAAAAAAGGAACAACTTTTGGCGCTTCAACAGTTGGAGAAATTAAATTGGCCAAAATTGTTTGTGATGCTTTCCCAGGAATGGATAAAGTACGCTTTGTAAGCTCAGGAACTGAGGCGGTTTTTAGCGCCATACGTTTGGCCAGAGCATTCACAGGAAAAAATAAAATCATCAAATTTGCAGGCTGTTATCACGGTCATGCAGATGATATGCTGGTTGCTGCCGGATCGGGTTTGGTAACGTTAAGCATTCCCGGAAGTAAAGGCGTTCCGCCGGAAGCTGTTGCAAATACGCTGGTTGCGGTATATAATGATATTGACAGTGTTGAACAACATTTAGCGAAGCATGATGATATTGCCGCCGTAATTATAGAACCAATAGCCGGTAATATGGGTGTTGTAAATCCGACCCAAGAATTTATAGAAGAATTAAGAGAATTAACCAAAGCAAGCGGTGTTCTTTTAATCATGGATGAAGTGATGACTGGATTTCGTTCAAAATTTGGAGGCGCCCAAGAATTGTTGGGTGTTGAGGCCGACATTACTTGTTTGGGAAAAGTTGTTGGAGGCGGTTTTCCGGTTGGTGCTTATGGAGCCAGAAATGAAATTATGGAAATGGTAGCGCCTTTGGGAGAAATGTATCAGGCAGGAACTTTATCGGGAAATCCAATTGCTATGGCTTGCGGTATTGCAACTTTAACGGAATTGAAAAAACAAAATCCGTATGCAGCTTTTGAAAAAACAGCTTCTTTTTTGGAAAGGTCTTTATTGAATGCTGCTAAAGAAAACGGAATTGATTTGCAGGTAAACCGATTTGGATCCATGATTTCACCATTTTTTACAAAAACACCGGTGGTTGATTTTAAAACGGCACTCACCAGTGATACCAATAAATTTAAAATATTCTTTTGGAAAATGATGGAACATGGCGTGTTTTTGCCTCCGTCTCAATTTGAAGCTTGGTTTTTAGGAACCGCAATGAGCAAAAGAGATATCTATAAAGTAAGAAAAGCGATAGATATTGCCATGAAAGCGGTGGCTAAAAAAGGCTAATTAACAATTGAATACCATTTTGCGTTAGTGACAGCAGCGATATCCTTTTTTGACATGAAATGAAAAAAAAGATAAAGCGAATGGCGCAGCCTGAAAGGAACGCCAAAAAAAACAATTAAAATACCAAAACACAAAAAAATGTACAAAAACGATTTATATTTAAGAGCCTTAAAAGGAGAAATAGTTGAACGTCCGCCAGTTTGGATGATGCGTCAGGCAGGAAGATTTTTACCTGAATTTAGAGAAATTCGTGATAAATATGATTTCTTCACACGTTGCAGAACTCCTGAACTGGCTTCGGAAATTACCGTACAGCCTTATCGCCGATTTGGCATGGATGCCACTATTTTGTTTTCGGATATTTTAGTGATTCCGCAGGCGATGAACATTGAAGTTGAAATGAAAGAAGGAACTGGCCCATGGTTGCCAAAACCGATTCGTACTCAAAGAGATGTTGACAATGTGATTGTGCCAGACGTGACGGTTGAATTAAAATACGTGATGGATGCCATTAAAATGACTAAGCAAATGCTAAATAACGAAGTTCCGTTGATTGGTTTTGCCGGTTCTCCTTGGACAATTTTATGTTATTGCGTGCAGGGCCAAGGCTCTAAAACCTATGATATTGCCAAAGAATTTTGTTTTACCCAACCAATTGCAGCGCATACTTTATTGCAAAAAATTACCGATACCACCATTGCTTATTTGAAAGAAAAAGTAAAAGCGGGTGTTGATGCAGTGCAGATTTTTGATTCTTGGGGCGGAATGTTATCGCCAGTTGATTATCAGGAATTTTCATGGAAATACATCAACCAAATTATTGAAGCATTGAAAGATGATGCACCGGTAATTGCTTTTGGAAAAGGTTGCTGGTTTGCGTTGGAAGATATGGCTAAATCAAATGCTTCGGCTTTAGGGGTAGATTGGACAATTACACCGCAAATGGCAAGAAAATTTACAGGTGGAAATATAACGCTTCAGGGCAATATGGATCCAGCGCGTTTATTGTCGCCACCAGCAGAAATCAAAAGAATTGTGACTCAAATGATCAACGATTTCGGAAAAGATAAATACATCGTGAATTTAGGCCACGGAATTTTGCCAAATGTGCCGTTAGAAAATGCGAAAGCGTTTATTGATGCCGTAAAGGAATATAAATAGTTGTTGGTTTTATTTGTTATAAATGAAAAATTTATAATTATTAACAAGCTGCAATAACAAACAAGAAAATGAAAAACCTAATACAAAAATACAATATTCCCGGTCCAAGATACACCAGCTACCCAACTGTTCCTTTTTGGGATAAAGAGGGAATTGCGATCGAAGACTGGAAAAAAACGGTGGTAAAATCGTTTAACGAAAGCAATGACAGTGAGGGAATTAGCGTATATATTCACCTTCCTTTTTGTGAAAGTTTGTGTACATTTTGTGCTTGCCATAAAAAAATTACCAAACGCCATGAAGTTGAGCAGCCATATATGGATACCGTTTTAAAAGAATGGGATTTGTATTGCGATTTGTTGGGAAAACGTCCAAAAATTAGAGAAATCCATTTGGGAGGCGGTACGCCAACATTTTTTTCTTCTGAAAATTTAAAAAAATTAATCAACGGGATTTTTAAAAGAGCCGATAAATTTGAGATTTTCGACTTTAGTTATGAAGGTCACCCAAATTATACTTCAGAGGACCAATTACAAACAATGTACGATTTAGGTTCTCGAAGAAATAGCTTTGGTATTCAGGATTATGATCCTAAAGTTCAAAAAGCGATTCACAGAGTCCAAAGTTTTGAGCAGGTAAAAAAGGTGCATGATTTATCACGAAAAATAGGCTATGAATCAATCAGCCACGATTTAATTTTCGGATTGCCTTTTCAAAACGAAGAAAGCATTAGAAACACCATTAAAAACACCATCGCGTTAAAACCGGATAGAATTGCTTATTACAGTTATGCCCATGTGCCTTGGATAAAAGGTGTTGGACAAAGAGGTTTTGAAGACAGTGATTTGCCAAAAGATGATGAAAAGCGTCGTTTATATGAATTGGGGAAACAGTTGTTTTTTGACAATGGTTATGTTGAAATAGGCATGGATCATTTTGCTTTGCCAAGTGATTCGCTTCACAAGGCGATGAAATCAAAAAAACTGCATCGTAACTTTATGGGCTATACTGCCGGTAAAACCGAATTGATGATTGGCTTGGGTATGTCATCAATCAGCGATTCCTGGTATGCATTTGCACAAAACGAAAAGGAAATTGATGATTATACAGATCGTGTAAATAAAGGTGAATTGCCTGTTTTTAGAGGTCATTTGTTAACGGATACCGATTTGATCATCAGAAAGCACATCTTAAATTTGATGTGTAATTTAGAAACTGAGTGGAATATTGGTTTAAGCACACAAGTTAAAAACGAAATTATTGCTCGTTTGGGCGAAATAATAGGAGACGGTTTAATTGAAGTTTCTGATAATAAAATTGTAGTAAAAGAAGAAGGAAGAATGTTTGTGCGAAATATTTGCATGGCATTTGATTTGAGGCTGGTGGAGAACCAGCCGGAAATCAGGATCTTCTCCATGACCATATAACATAAAAAAACCGAACAATTTGTTCGGTTTTTTTATGTTATATTTTTTTAAGTTTATTGTTTATAAAGTTCTTATATAATTGACAATTAACCATCTGTCTTCATCTGATGGAATTTTTTTGTTGTATGCAGGCATATCATCCCTTCCAAAAGTGGTTTTATAAAATAAGGCGCCATCAGTTTGTGCCTGAAACTTTTTAGATGAAAAATCACCTAAATCACCTTTCATTTCTTTGGCTTTTACGCCATCACCATAACCTTCAGTTCCGTGACAAGATTTACAATGTTTGCCGTATAACGATTTTCCAATGGCCAAATCAACTTTTGGATCTGTTGGGTTTTTCATGGTTTGGTATTTGGCAGGAACTACCCAGCCAGAAGTGCTAACAGCTACTGTTGGTTCTTTAATAGTTACTTTCACAGGGGTTTCAGTCACCACTACTTTTTTTGGATCTTCTGTAACTACTACTTTTGTTTCAACTTCGGTTGTGGTGTTAGCGCCAACTTTAGTTTTAGTTGTTGTTTGCGTAACAACTTTTTCTGGTTCTTTTACAGTGACTTTAGTAACGGTAGTTGATTTGTCAACCGGTTCGTTTTGAATGTTTAAATCTTCTGTAATAACCGCTGTTCCATTTTCAGTCGCGACAGAATCAATAATTACGGTTTCTGTAACAATGGAATCATTAAGGGTGTCAGTTTTTTCCTGTTTTTCTTTTGTGTTACAATTTTGAAATATTAGGGAAGTCCCTATAATTGCAATAATAAATAATTTTTTCATATTGTTTCGTTTTATTAATTAATTTGTATTGATTTAATATAACAGTATAAAATTACCAGAAAAATTTGTGACATTTGTTACATAATTTATATAAAAACTTACATCATTCATCTATTTTGAAGTGATTATTTTTATTATTTGGCGATCTATGGGATTGTTGAAATTTTAATTTATAATGGTTTAAATAGAACACAAAAAAAGGTTTAGCTTTCACTAAACCTTTTTGAAATCAATAAATCTGACTTGTTTAATAAGAAATTCGTAAAAATTATTTACCCAATGTTCTCATATAATGAACCATTGCCCAAACGTCATTTTTATCAGTGATTTTCTTTTCATAGTTAGGCATATCTTTTCGGCCAATATAACTTTTGTAGAAAATTGCGCCATCTGATTGTGCCTGAAATTTTTTAGATGAAAAATCACCTAAATCACCATCAACTTCTTTGGCTTTTGTTCCGTCACCCAAACCAGCAGTTCCATGGCAAGATTTACAATGTTTTGCATATAAAGTTTTTCCTAAAGCAATATTTGCTTTGCTTGCTTCAACAGTATTTTTCATTGTTTGATATTTGGCTGGAACTTTCCACTCCTCTTGCGTTAATTTAGTAAAGGATAAAAGCCCAATACTAATCATTCCGATAATCATTAAAAATTTAATTGTTTTCATTGTTTTTGAATTAATATTAATTATTACTTTTAAAATTGTTAATTACACTTTAGGCGGTAAAAAGACCTTTTAAGATTCTGGTTCTAGCTCTAAATCTTGACCTTCTTTTTTAATTTTAAATATATTTAAGATGGTATAAATGTAGTTGGCCCAAACGCCTACTAATAAAATTGTTAATACCACATACATCCAAATTGGAGCGGCGCTTGACCATAAAGTATTTTCTGTATCTTTTATTT
>Ga0209347_1001531_pt1 | contig 36538 bp, 32 predicted proteins | sample AutmiccommuBRH23_FD_187382 | JGI IMG/M metagenome (GOLD analysis project Ga0209347, IMG submission 187382) | Deep subsurface microbial communities from Mt. Terri, Switzerland - Autotrophic microbial communities BRH/23 (SPAdes) (version 2) | ecosystem: Environmental > Aquatic > Deep subsurface >...
AAAGCCTTAATCAAAATTAGAAAGGCTTTTTTACTTCCTTTTCACTTCAAATCATCAAAATTTAGTTAAGTTTACAAATTGAATACAGATGTCGAACATCTTCCTATTTGTTAAAGTCAGTAATAAAAGATTACTTTCCAAAGATTTTAAAAAATTAAAGAACAATAATTTAGCTTTTTTAATATGACTTCTAAAAAGACACATTATTTTAAATTTGCAACAATCGTTGGTATATTGATAATTGTTTTAAGCACCCGAGCTTACTGTTCATCGAGAGAAATTGACAGAATACTTGAAAGAAATAAAGCTATTGTCAAAAGCACTCCAATTAAAAATATGGTTTCCTTAGAGGAAAGCATTGTGAGCTTTGGAATGAAATTATTAGGCACACCTTATATAACAGCAGGAAGCGGCAAGAATGGATTTGACTGTTCAGGATTTGTTTACTATGTTTTTAAACACTTTGAAATTCAAGTTCCGCGAAGTTCATCGCAATTTAAGAATTTTGGGAAAGAAATTGCTATTGACAGTGTAAGAAAGGGTGATATTCTGGTGTTTTTGAGTCCTAGCCGAAATGTGATTGGCCATGTGGGTATTGTTACAAATCCGAAGGGAAATGAAAGCGATTTTATCCACGCATCTTCTGGTAGTGAAATGAAGGTGATTGTTACTAGTTTGAAAAAAGAGAGCTACAGGCGCAGATTTGTAAAAGCGGTACGTGTTTTATGAATAATAGGATGCAAAAGATTTTAACTTCCTTTCATAATTACCGCACAATTTAGAAATTCAGTCCAAACCTTAATTAATTAAGCAGTTAATTGACTTATTTAAATATTATTATGTGATTTGCAGGAAAATTGTGGTCCTAAAAGTTAATTATTTTTCTGATGTTTAAAGAAAAATTGTGACAATGGAATAAATAGCAAACCAGCAACAACAAAAATATAAAAGGCATACTTTAAACTAGATGCGTGCGCTACATAGCCTATCAGTGGCGGACCAATTAGCATTCCAACCGTAGCATAGGTTGATATAATTGAAATCGCCATTCCAGGTGAATATTTTTTTGATGTCCCCGCAAGCATAAATGTCATTGGAAAAATAGCGGCTGTTCCAAGACCTACCAGGCAAAAACCTATCAATGCCGGATAGAAATAAGGGAATATTACTGCCAATAAAATGCCAATCGCAATTAATAGGGAACTAAAAATATATGTTTTTTCCAAACCTATTACATCCATTAACCTATCAGAATAAAACCTGGAAAATGCCATAGCAGCCATAAATAATAAGTATCCATAGGTAAAAATAGGTTCATTTATCACTTCTTTAAAATAAACACCGCTCCAGTCGAACATTCCTCCTTCACAAATTGCAGCAAAAAAGACCAGTAATCCTAAATAGAAAATAAAAGGATCGGGCTTTCCAAAAATTAATTTATTGCCAAAAGTTGATTTATCATTCTTAATTGTATAGGAGAATACCAACAAGGAAATGATTGCTATAAATACCGCGATTATAGCTAAATGTATATGTAAAGGCACCTTGTATTTTACCATAATGGTCGAAAAAACAACGCCTAACAATCCGCCAGTACTCCAAAGACCATGAAAAGAGCCCACAATTTTTTTTGTATATTTTTTTTGAATGGTAATGGATTGCGTATTCATTGAAATATATAAAATACGCGAACTAAAAGAATACAAACTAAGCGCCGCAACCAACAAAAATGGGGTATCGGCAAAACCAATAAACGCCAGGGCCAATGTTAAAAACATCATCGCCACAATCAACGGTAAACGACTGTCAAATTTTGAAACAAGCCAGCCTGAAATTGGCAATCCAATAAGTGAACTAATTGGCATTGACAATAAAACGGTGCCTAGTTCTGCTTCATTGAAATTGAAAAAATCTTTTATGGTTGGAATTCGAGAGGCCCAAGTGGCAAAACATAAACCCGATAAAAAGAAATAGGTACTTAAGGCAGCGCGTTGCTTTTTTTTTAATGGCATTTTAAAATAAATCTTCAGCAAAAATAACAAAAGTAAACGCTATGAAACTTTTAATTTAAGTTTATTAATTCACTATTTAAATGTTGGCCATTTTTTTACAGTTGCAGCCTGATTTTTTATTGGTTTTGGTGTTCGTGAATATTTAATAGTTTTTTTGCAGTTTGCGAAAATTAAAAAGTATGTAAACTAATCAGTTTACATACTTTTTAAGAAAATGTCGACACTTTTATTTTTCTTCAATTATTTAGTTATAGGTAATAATCGCTTTTGTTTGTCCACATGGTATTGAACCAGCCAACATTTTCAATCGTTTTTTATAACCATTGCAAGCAACTGCAAATTTAGCGATTGTCAACTAATATCAAGAATTTCAATGTGTGAATTACATAATTTTTAATATAAATCGTGTAACAAATTATTAAATATAAGGCTTTATTTTGCAAGGTATTAAGAAGTTTTAAACTGAAATTTATTGAAAATAAAATCAGAATTCAACATCAACTGTCCAATTCAGTTTACAACATTTTGAAAACGTTATTTAGATCAATCGGCTTTATAGTGAGTCGGAACTTTAGGGCAGAAATCAATTTAAAGAAATAATTTATGAAAATCTACGTAAAAAACATGGCTTGTGAAAGTTGCAAAATACTTGTTAAAGAAATTTTGGACGAACTTGGAATATCACCAGTCAAAGTTGAATTAGGGGAAATTGAGACTAAGGAAGATGTTTCTGATGATAAAAAAAAGAAACTGAATAGCGAAATCAAAAAAGCAGGGATGGAATTGTTAGAAAAAAAACAAGGTGTGCTAATTGAGAAAATTAGAAAATTCATGATTGATTATGTTTCCAATTCAGATGAAAAGCCAAATATTAAGTTTTCTGTTTTGTTAAGTAAGGAATTGGGCCATAGTTATACGTACTTATCCAATTTCTTTTCAGAAGTTGAAACCACTACCATCGAACAGTATATTATTGCATTAAAAGTTGAACGGATAAAGGAGTTAATTATTTTTGAAGAATATACTTTTTCGGAAATTGCATATATGTTAAATTACAGCAGCGTTGGACACTTATCAGCGCAGTTTAAAAAAATAACTGGGGTAACGCCAACGCATTTTAAAGTATTGAAAGAAAAAAGAAGAATAACCATTCAAAATATTTAGCGAGCACAATTTTTTGCAGTTCCACACCAGGCTCAAGGAATCCTCATCTGCAATTCTTTTCACGCTGACTGAATTTTTAGTGTATTGGGCAGACGTTTTCTGTGATTGCCCATAACAACAAATAATACAACTTCTCATCCAACTCAAAAAATAAATTTTTTGTTTTGGCCATCACCAACTCATTAATTGAACTTTAGTACGCCTTCACTTCATTAATTGCATTTAGTTATTATTTAAAGAATATGTAAATCATGTAACATCTTCCTAAAATTGTATAAAGCATTTTATTTTATTTATAACAACTTTGTAAAATAATTATCAGTTCAATAATGAACAAGTAACAATTTAAATAGAAATTAAAATGACAGAAAATCAATTGAATGAGAAAATGGCCAAAGAACGTGGCATGTTAACAGGAATGTTTCGTGATCGTGCGAGCACAGAAAATGCATATAACACATTGTATGAAAGAGGATATACAAAAGACGACATCAATTTAATTATGTCCGACGATACACGCAAAAAATATTTTTCAGCTGATGTGAAAGAAACTGAATTAGGAACAAAAGCTGCTGAAGGTGCAGGTACAGGTTCTGCTATTGGTGGCACTGTTGGTGCAATTGTAGGTGTTATAGCGGCAATTGGAACAAGTGTCGCAATACCAGGGCTTGGAATTATTTTAGCCGGACCCGTTGTCGCAGGTTTAGCTGGAGCAGGTGCAGGTGGTATTACAGGCGGCGTAATTGGAGCACTTGTAGGTTCAGGTATTCCTGAAGAACGCGCTAAGTTATATGAATCCGGAATCAAAAACGGAAACATCGTTATGGGAGTTAATCCTCGTAATAGTGAAGATGCCAAATACTTTGTAGAGAACTGGCGTACAAATCAAGGCGAACAAATTCATTACTAGTATTTCTCTGGTAAATAAAAGCGGAATGACGATTAAAAATCATTCTGTTTTAAAACAAAACGAATAAATAAATAAATAAATAAATAATAATTAATCCGCTTTATAAGCTTCCTTTTTTGGGAGTTGGCGAAACTTAAAACAAAAATCTATTATGAGTACAGGTAAAAAAGTAGTATTAGGATCTTTGGCAGGACTTGCCATTGGCGCAATTGCAGGAATTTTAACCGCACCCGAAAAAGGTTCAACAACCCGCAAACAAATCAAGGAAAAAGGCAATGATTATATGAATAAACTAAAATCAAAGTCTGGTGAATTTTCTGATTCTCTTAAAGAAAAATTTGAAAGCACTAAAAATGATGCTGAAAACTTAGCAGATAAAGGAAAAGAAACCTACTATGACGCGAAAAAAGAGGTGAAAAATGCAGCCGCAAATTTTAAAAACGATATCACTCCAAATAAATATTAATCACGCAATATTGTAAATTTTTCATTCAAGAGTCAATATAATAATTAAAATAAAAAAAATGGAAAACAAAAAAACAAATTCAACAAATGCTTCTTCCAAATCATCTCAATTAATGGAACTATTTGAAGATGGATTGAAAGATATTTACTGGGCTGAAAAAGCGTTAACCACTGCAATCCCTAAGATGATTAAAAACGCCACATCCCAGAAATTGATTGATGCACTAAAAAACCATCTTGAAGAAACTGGAAACCAGGTTGTTAGGCTGGAACAAGTTTTTGAATCTATTGACAAAAAAGCCGTTGGCAAAAAATGCGTAGCAATGGATGGTTTAATTAAAGAGGCAGAAGAATTAATGGAAACATGCGAAGCAGGCCCAAAGTGTGATGCAGGAATTATTCATGCCGGACAAAAAGTGGAACATTATGAGATTGCTACTTACGGAACACTGCGTCAGTTTGCAGAAACATTAGGTTTATCAGAAGCAGCAGCATTACTTGAGGCTACACTCATTGAAGAAAAAGCTGCTGATGTAAAACTAACAGAAGTTGCCCTAACAATTAATGTTGAAGCAGCAGAAGTAGATGCAGACACAACAATTGCAAAAAAAAACTAAACGCAAATAATTTAGCTTAAAAAATCATGGGAAATATTCTTTATATCGTTGCAGTAGTTCTAATAATCATATGGGCAATAGGTTTTTTTGCCTTTAGCTTAGGAGCTATTATTCACGTACTGCTTGTAATAGCAGTAATTTCTTTCCTGGTAAAAATTATCTCCGGGAATAAAACAGTATCATAAAAGCAGATAACAATCAAACAATCCGCTTCATAAGCCTCCTTTTTGGGGAGGCTGGTGGGGCTTAAAAACAAAGATTGATTTTTTTTAGGGAAATCTACAGTCGCTATTAAGGAATTTTAATTGCAACGTATCATTTAGCGGGTTATATAAACAGCTTTGACCGGCCTAAAATGAAAAATACAGAAGCAGATTATCCCGATTTGAAAAAGAAACCGGTTTCTACTTCTTACGGACCCTGGGCGGATAACTTTTCTGCAGAACAACAAAAATATGGTCCCTTTACGCCAAACATAAATTACTATAAATAAAAGTATGATATGAATAAAACCAAGTAATATTCAAATCAGCGTGTTAACTTATTTATAATTTAGTTTTGAGACCGTATAAAAAATCGGCATAACCAATGATAAAAAGTAAGTTGTTTTTTTAGATTTCTCTTAGCTAATTATTAAAAATAAGTCAATTTTTTGCTGTCGATTTGCATCTTTAACATAAAAGTTAATAAAATCATTATTATTTAACGGACAATTTTGTCCATTATTAAATTGCATTTCCTATCTTTGCCAAAAGATTTAAACCAACCATGTTTTCAAAAGCTTGTGAATACGGAATAAGAGCGGCCATATATATTGCCAAAAAATCATTAACGGAACAAAAGGTAAGTTTAAAAGATGTGGCTCAGGCAATTAATTCTCCCGAGGCTTACACCTCGAAAATATTGCAGAAACTTGCGAAAAATGGCATCATTAATTCAGATAAAGGGCCGACAGGAGGTTTTTCAATGGACAAGGAAGAACTAAATAAAGTGAAATTAAGCACCATTGTATTTATCCTTGATGGCGACAATATTTACAAAGGTTGTGGTTTGGGTTTGGAAAAATGCAACGAAAAAATGCCTTGCCCAGTGCACAACCAATTTATAACCGTTAGAGAATCTCTTAAAATTATGCTCGAAACAACAACCATTATTTCCCTGGCATTGGGACTTAAAGACGGATTAACATTTTTGAAACGATAAAAAAAATTTGACTTAATAATGGATATATTTATCCAGTATAATACGTGCGTTAACCTATATAAATAATTATAAATTCATAAAAAACAACAACATGAAAATTCAAGAAAATCAAAATATTGGAGAATTGGTAGCATTAGACTACCGCACAGCATCTGTTTTTAAAAAATATAAAATAGATTTTTGTTGCAATGGTAACAGAACCATCTCTGATGCCTGCGAAAAAGGCAACATAGATTCTTCAAATATATTAAGTGATTTGGAAAGCGCCATGGAAAGTAAAGTTACGTCCACCGACTTCCAATCGTGGCCATTGGATTTATTGGCAGAATATATCGAAAAAAAACACCATCGGTATGTGGAGGATAAAACCTTGGAGCTTAAACCTTACTTAGATAAAATTTGTAAAGTTCACGGCGAACATCATCCCGAACTGTTCAAAATTAATGAAGAATTTTTAGAATGTGCAGGAGCCATGGCCGCCCATATGAAGAAAGAAGAATTGATCATTTTTCCCTTTATTAAAAAAATGGTGTCCTCAAAAAGTAACCATCAGGAAATCACCAAACCGGGTTTTGGATCTGTTCAAAATCCTATAAATATGATGATGGACGACCACGAAGCTGAGGGAGAACGGTTTGTAAGAATTTCCGAACTTAGCAATGATTATTCGCCGCCCGAAGATGCCTGCAATACCTATAGGGTTACTTTGGCATTGTTAAAAGAATTTGAAGATGACTTACATATGCATGTTCATTTAGAAAACAATATTCTGTTTCCGAAAGCAATTGAAATGGAAAAAGAATTAAATTAAAAAAAACAATTTGTTGCGAATCACCATAAATTTATAGAAATAAGAGAGCATCTCAAAAATATGCTTGAGAAAATAACATTATTGGGTTTGATAAATGATTTAGATGTTGATTTATTACCATTAAAAAGATAACTATTAATAACAAAAAGAAGTAAGTTTAGATGAAAAAAATATGGATTATTTTTTCGAGTGTTGTTGTTCTGTCATTTATTGTGCTCATATGGATTGGCACAGAAGTTTATCAAACACAGCCGCCAATCCCTGAAAAGGTTGTTGTAAAAGAAACGGGAGAAGTGCTTTATACCAAAGAAGCCATTCAAATAGGACAAAATGTTTGGGAATCAATTGGAGGAATGGAAGTTGGTTCTATTTGGGGACACGGCAGTTATGTGGCGCCCGACTGGACAGCAGACTGGATTCACAAAGAGGCGGTATTTATGCTTGAAGCATGGGCACAAAGAGATTTTCAAACAAATTATGACGCTTTGGATGTTGAAAAAAAGGCAGCCTTAAAAGCAAGATTGATTAATGACATCAAAACCAACACCTACAATAAATTGGATGGTACGATTGTGATTTCTGAAAGCAGGTTGGCCGCTATCCAAAGTAATATTAAGCATTACACCACTATTTTTTCAGAAGGAAAAGCAGAATATGCCATTCCAAGAGGCGCTTTGGTGGATCCAGATAAATTGCAAAAATTAAATGCATTTTTGTTTTGGACTTCTTGGGCAGCAAGCACCAACAGACCTAATGAAGAATATACCTATACCTCAAATTGGCCTCACGAACCATTAATTGATAACAACATTACAAAAAATTCCCTTATTTGGTCGGGATTGTCCATAGTGCTTTTGTTATTGTTTATAGGGATTCTTACTTTTTATTATTTGAGAAATCATGAAAAGGGAGAATTACTCACAAAACCAGATATTGATCCTTTAGAAAACATGAAGTTTACGCGATCGCAAAAAGCGGTTCTTAAATATTTCATCGTCATTTCCTTACTTATCGGTTTGCAGGTTATTTTAGGAATTTTAACCGTACACTATACCGTGGAAGGACAGGCGTTCTTTGGCTTTGAATTGTCACAATATTTGCCTTATTCCATTACAAGAACCTGGCATACACAACTGGCCATATTCTGGATTGCAGCCACCTGGCTTGCAACCGGATTGTTTTTAGCGCCCATGATTTCAGGAAAAGAAATGAAATATCAAGTTTTCGGCATCAATTTTCTATTTGTAGCGCTCATTATTATTGTATTTGGTTCCATGTTGGGAGAATGGCTTGGTGTGCATCAGTTTTTAAGCTTGACCGCCAATTTCTTTTTTGGCCATCAAGGATATGAATATATGGACTTAGGGCGTTTCTGGCAAATATTTCTGGGCATAGGGCTGGTGCTTTGGGTTATTATGGTGAGCAGACACGTTATTTATGGCATTCGTAAAAACGATTCTTCCAAACACTTGTTAATTATCTTATTGGTATCGGTGATGGCCATTGGAATGTTCTTTTTCTCGGGATTGATGTATGGCGAAAACAGCAGTTTACCCGTAATCAATTATTGGAGATGGTGGTTGGTGCATTTATGGGTTGAAGGTTTCTTTGAAGTATTTGCCACGGTTGTCATTGCTTTTATTTTCTCCAGATTGAAAATAATATCACCCAGTACGGCAGGAAGGGTATCAGTCGCTTCGGCAAGTATATTTTTGGCAGGAGGAATTATTGGTACTTTGCATCATTTGTACTATTCCGGCACACCTGTGCAAGCCATTGCTTTGGGTGCCACCTTTAGTGCATTGGAAGTTGTGCCCCTTACTTTAATGGGATTTGAAATTAGAGAAAATTGGAATTTGCTAAAAAGTAAGGCATGGATGCAAAAATACAAGTGGCCTATCTTTTTCTTTATTGCTGTCGCATTTTGGAATTTTATAGGTGCAGGTGTTTTCGGTTTTTTAATTAATCCGCCAATTGCTTTGTACTATATCCAAGGATTAAATACCACGGCAGTCCATGCACATACCGCACTATTTGGTGTTTATGGAATGTTAGGTATGGGATTCATATTGATATGTTTGCGATTTTATTCAGACAGAGATTGGGATAGCACCAAGTTAAAAAGAGCATTTTGGCTTTTAAATATTGGATTGGTGGCTATGGTTGCTTTCAGTTTGTTGCCTATCGGGATCATTCAAGCATATACATCTATCACCAAAGGATATTCCTTTGCAAGAGATTCCGATTTATTATATTCACCAATTGTGCAAACTTTAAAATGGCTGCGTATAATAGGCGATACTATATTTTCAGTGGGAATATTCTATTTCTGCTGGTTTACCATTAATGAAACGCTTTACAATTATAAAAGGAAAGCATAAATTTATACTTGGAGCAACTGCCCGAGAGGGTATTTGCTCCATTTTATTTCCTAGGCGATCACTATGGAAATCGCATTAGGAATCTCACCAGTTTCTTCATTTGACCATACGCTTCAAAATTTTGTCAATTTTAAAGGTTTTTCGTTTTTTTACAATTTAAATTACTCATTAGTTAAAATATTTTCTAATTAGCGCTCTAAATTCATCCATTAAAATTGGTTTTGAAATATAATCACTGCAACCGGCGTTAATTACTTTTTGCCTATCATAAGAAAGTGCGAAAGCCGTTTGTGCAATAATTACCACGTTTTTGTTTAATTGACGAATTTGGTCTGTCGCTTCATATCCATTTAAATAGGGCATTTGCAAATCCATTAAAATTAAATCAACATCGGTATTGTTTTTATAAATTTCAACCGCTTCGAGACCATTCCTAGCCATTAATATTTCTGAGCTAAATTCTTCGACCAATATAGACAGGTAAATTGATGATGCTTCATCGTCCTCGGCAATTAATATTTTCAGGCTTCCAACTTTCTTGCCTAATGTATCTGTATTCTCAGCTCTTTGATCATCGGTTTTTATTATCGGGCTTATATTGTATGGAATGGTGAAATAAAACTTAGTCTCTCCCGCTCTGCCTTCAGCTGAATTTTCAACTTCACTTTCCAGCCAAATTTTACCTCCAAGTAATTCAACATAAGCTTTGGTAATCGACAAACCCAATCCGGCGCCTTGGAGCGCCATCTTATCTGAAATATCTGCCTGTATAAATCGCTCAAATATGGCTTCTTGCTTTTCCTTTGGAATTCCAATGCCCGTATCTTTAACATAAAACTCCAGATATTCCCCTTTTCTTTCATAACCAAATATAATAAACCCTTTATTCGTGAATTTTATGGCATTCTTGATAAGATTGGTAAAAATAGCATAGATTTTTTCACAATCTGTATCTATCATTAAATCATCTTCAATTGAGGAATTTTTAACAAAAAACTGCAGCCCTTTTTTTTCAACTTCTGGCTTGAAAAAAGTATAGATATATTCAATTTGTTCTTTTATATTCGACGCTTTAATATCGGTTTGCACCACTCCAGCTTCTATTTTTGAAATATCTACAATATCGTTAATAATATTTAACAACCTGTCACCGCTTTTCTGAATGACGTTGATGAACTTTTCTTGCTTTTCACTTGAAATGTCGGGTTCTTTTAATAGTTCGGTGAAGCCCAAAATACTGTTCATTGGTGTTCTAATTTCATGTGACATATTGGCCAGGAAAGATGATTTTAATTTATCGCTTTGCTCAGCCTGCTCTTTCGCAATAATTAGGTCTTGTAACAGTTGTTTTCTCTCTGTTATATCTTCCTTAACCGCAAGATAATGGGTAATTTCACCATCTTTATCCAAAATAGGAGAGATTGACGCAAGTTCCCAAAAAAGTTCCCCATTTTTCTTTTTATTGTGAAATTCGCCACGCCATTCTGTACCTGAAGCTATATTTTCCCATAAAGTTTTGTATGCTACTTTTGGTTTTTCTCCAGAACTAAAGATCTTAGGATTCTTGCCAATCAATTCTGACAATTCATAACCAGTAACTTTCAGCGTTCTAGGGTTTACATACACGATGTTTCCTTGTGTATCCGTTATAATATTTGAAGCTGGGCTTTGCTCAACGGCTTCTTTAAACAGTCTTATTTGCTCTTCATTTTTTTTCTTTTCAGATATATCGTGTATGATTGAATATAAAAAGTCTTTATTATCAAAAACAACTTTACTGCTAAAAACCTCCACATCGATGATACTTCCGTCTGCTTTTCTGTGCTTAAACTCGAATTGGATTTTTTTTAAGGCTCTTGCCTTTTCAATTTCAATTTTAAGCTTTTCAGGTGGTAGTGCATTGATTTGAGAAAGATTCATTTGCTGCAATTTGGCAATCGACCACCCATAAAAATCAGCTGCTGCCAAATTGGCTTCAACAATATTTCCATTTTCAGGATTGATAATTAGCTTTACTGCCGAATGGTTTTGGAAAATATTTTTGAATTTTTCTTCACTTTCCTGCAGGGATTTCGCTGCTTGTTTTCGCGCGGTGATGTCATGCTGTGTCCCAAAAAGTCCTCTTATTTTGCCTTTTGAATCATATAAGCAAATATAATCCCCTTCAATCCACATTTGGGTGCCATCGGACCGACGCTCGGAAGTGTCAATATGTAAAGTTCCCTTATCAAATAAATCTTTTATTACCTTGCGTCCCTGTTTTATATCATGTGCAAAAAAATCATAAAGCGTGCGATTTATAAATTCATCCTCAGTCGTTAAATATTGCTCCAGCATGGCCTGATTCACTTTTGTAACACGTAATTGACCTAAAACCTCATCGAGGTTTTTTTCATTATCAATCGTGTTGTCCCAAATAATTGGCTCATCAGTCTCCATGAAAAAGAAACCGGTCAGGGATTGTTTAAAAAACAAGTTTAAGCGTTCCTCATTTTCTATCAACGATTGCTCATTCAGATACTTTTCTGTTACATCAGAAAAAACCATCACTACCCCGCTAATTTTACCTTCTTTATTTTTAATTGGGGCGGCGCTGTCTGAAATCTGATATTCTGTCCCATTTTTAGATATTAATACAGTATGGTTTGCCAAACCTATAATTTCTCCATTTTCCAATACTTTTTTTACCGGATTGATCACTGTTTCCCGGGTCTCCGCATTTACAATGTTAAATACCTCAGTTAATGGCTTACCTTCAGCATCAATCAAAGGCCAACCACATAGTTTTTCAGCAACAGGATTCATATTAACCACCAATCCTTCCAAATCCGTAGCTATTACGCCATCGCCAATGGAATTAAGTGTGATGGATAAATTCTCTTCACTCTGACGCAAAGATTCTTCTGCACGTTTTCGTTCTGAGATGTCCTGAAATGCACCTTGTACTTTTACTATTTTCCCATGATTATCCCTAACAGCCTCTCCAATTGTATTTACCCATAGCCTTTTTCCGCTTGCTGTAATAATCTGCATTTCTTCATCAAAGGGAATTCCTTTACCAACACAATTAGCAAAAACCTTTTTAATTTTATTGCGCCATTCAGGGGCAAAAAAATTAATTCCTTCTTTTACAAGCGGCAAATATCCCGAAGGCCTTTCATGTATTGCTGCCACTTCATCAGACCAGTATACTCTGTTTTCACCAATATTCACATTCCATCCACCTAACTTTGCTTTTTCACCTGCGAGTTTATTAAGGGCTTGGCTTTCTTTCAGTATTTCTTCCTCTTTTTTACGCTCGGTAATGTCACGTGCCAATCCTAAGAATAATTTTTGGCCATTCCATTCTGCACATCCAAATCGTACTTCTACAGGGAACACGGTTCCATCTTTACGCTTCTGGTGCCCAGACAACGTAAATTTGTTGCCTGCTTCAATCTTAACCCATTCTTTTTTCGCGCTTTTTAGATCGAAGTCCATTTCAACATCAGTGACCGACATCTTAAGAAGTTCTTCTTTCGAATAGCCTAAAGTATCACAAGCCTGTTGATTAACTTCAATAAATTTCCCTTCGAAGTCATGTACAAAGAAAGCATCGCCAGCCTGATCAACCAAAGCATTGTAAAGCATTAGGGCTTCAGTTCTGTCCTCGAGAGCCCTTTTTTGCAATGTAATGTCGTTTGCCATTACATGCCTGGCTTTGCGATTATTGATTGTAATTGCGTGAGAAATAATTTCGACAAAAATGATTTCGCCATTCTTTTTCAAATGCCGCCATTCGCCTGCTAAATTGTAGGCTTGTCGCGTGAGTTCAATATCTTTTTGAAGGGCTTCAATATCTTCTTTGGGACGAATATCCTTTATAGTCATCCCAAGAAATTCCTCTCTTGAATACCCATAATGACGTATGGCTGCATTATTTACATCGAGAAAACTGAGTGATTCAATGTCATAGACCCACATAGGTTGCGGATTGCTTTCAAATAAATAATGAAAGCGTTCCTCATTCTCAAATGACTTTTTATTGGAATTGACTTTTTTGTTGGCTGATTTAATGAGATTTAATTCTTGCTGTAACTCTTTTAATTCAATAATAAGTTCCTCTTTGGTTTTGTTCATATCTTTATCCATAAAATTCAAATAAAAGGCAGCAATTTTTTTTTTAGTTTTAATTTCTGAAACAATATCAGTATTTCCGCAACAACAATCATTATTCCCAAATTTAATATAAAACTAATGAAATAAAGTAGATTTTTAGTGTTTTAAACTAATAAAGAAGTTTATTAATAACTTATTGTTTTTTAGCCAACATGTGTACCGTATTTAAAGAAAACTTACTCCTCTAAATCATTTAAAATTGATTCTTTTCAATGACTGGTCCTGTTCGTATTTTAAATTCAATTTTAAAGCGGTTTCTGCTTTACTTAGTTCTGCGCCTAAATAGCCTGCATGGCTTAATTGTGAAACCAGCTCGTTTTGCAAAAGGCTGAGTAAGATTGATTCTGCGGAATGCCCTTGAATGAGGTAACCGGGTTTATTGTCCTTATAATAATGTTTTACAGTGATTTGTTTTTTTTCTGAATCGGTGGTGATCACAAAAAATCCTTTGTGGTCATAGTCTAAAGGAATTCGGTTGCCGCCGGGTTTTAACCTTGTGAATTCGGCTTGTTCCGAAATTATTTCTGTGAACTCGGTATCGCTATTTTTGGAAAATGGTTTTTTATTCATTTTGCTTAATTCTAACATTTTTTGATGAAGGTGTTCTATGTTTTTTTCTTCCAAGCAATCTACCAATTCAATCTGTTCCAAAAATTGGTTTATTTTTTCCACGGCTAAATTGCTCAAAACAGGATAATGGCCAATGGCATTGATAATTCTTTTTTCCTTGTCAATTCCGTTTTGAAAAAGTGATTGCAGTGCTTGCCCTGCGTGGAAAACTGGAGAATCTTTGCCACAGATCACCAGAAATCTAATGTTTGGGTTGGAAATGGTGTTTAAAATTATTTTTTCAATCCCCAGATTCGGTGTGTATACTTTACCAACAATGGCTATATTGTCCCATGGTGCTATCTGATTGATAATCGCATCGGTGGTTAAGGTGCAAACGGCTATTTGTCCGTTGGGGTTCCCAACTACATAATTACCTGGAACAACTGGCCATCCCCTATTTTTATTGAATTTTTTAGAGACAAAATAATCTTTCACCACACTCATTCTGTGAAATATTTTTACTGCCACAGAATTGTCACCCGAATCTGAATTGGGAAACAAGCTGGCCAAAAGATGCATTAACTTTTTTACAGACATTATGAACTATGCTGGATTGGACTTTTCAAACTCATCTGATTTTAGATTGGTCCTTCGTTAAATTTTATAAAATCTATTCAAATATAGCTGTTTATCATTAATAGTTTTAGGATGGTTTTATAAATTTATTGATATCTTAAACCCATGTTAAAAATGTTATCCCTTTTAAATATCACGAAATATGATCTCAATTAACAGTAATTCGGAGTGTTTCAAGTTTAAAAATTAATTTTTTAAGCGAAAATAAATTTAAATTTATTAATTTTAGAAAATAAATCTGCAAATAGTGAAAACCCCTTCCTTTCTAACTGAGATTAAGCCAAAATCTAAAGATTTTCTAACATCCTTGGCCGTCCTTATTGCAGGTCTAATAATAACTTTTATTTTAGCTATTTATGCCAAGAAAGACTTTGATGATCACAATAAGTTGGAATTTGAAACAGGCGCTGTCGATATAAAATTTAGGATTCAAAGCAGGCTCAGTGCTCACGAGCAATTTTCACTAAGCTGTGCTTCTTATTTTATGTCTTCTGATACTGTCACAAAAGATGACTGGAAATATTTTGTTGAAAAAAGTAAAATCGCTGAGTATTTAAAAGGGTTTCAAGGGATTGCCTATATTATGGTTGTTACTAATAATCAAATGGAAAATCATGTACAACGTTATAAAAAAGTAATCTCCAATAATTACACTGTTTATCCGTCTATCATTGAAGAAGTATATACGCCAATTGTTTATATTGAACCTTTCCAGGACAGAAACATTAAGGCTTTAGGGTTTAACATAAGTTCGAATCCTCTTATGAGAAAGGCAATTGAAAATGCCCGGGATTCTAATAAAACCATGCTAACAGATAAAGTAACGCTTATTCAGGAAGGGACACCTAAAATTAGCACTGGGTTTGTTATGTACTCACCGATTTATGAGAAAAACTTACCTATAAATACTATTGATGAACGAAGATTTGCCATTAAAGGCTGGGCAGGCAGCTCTTTTAGGATGGTAAACTTCATGAAAGGTGTATTTGACCAGCCAAATTCAGATAATCACAAGCAACTTCATCTAAAAATATATGATGGTGATAGTATTTCAAATGAATCACTTTTGTTTGACAATAAAAACAATCTAAATAATAGCAATGATGAATTACTGTTAAATACAATATTGTTACCAATTGAATTGAACGGAAAAAAATGGACTTTAAAATTTACGCAGCCAATAATTACGCCTTCTTTTGTCAGTTTGCCTAATATTGCATTGGTTGGTGGTATTTCAATTAGTTTTTTGTTAAGTTTTTTAATGTATTCAATATTTAATACCGCATTATTTGCTAAAAGACTGGCCAGTAAATTAACAATAGATTTAACAGATAAAAATAAGGAATTGGTTACCATAAACAAATTGTTAAATGAAAGCCATTCTGAAATAAAAATTGCCAAGGAAAAAGCAGAAGAAAGTGAAGAAAAGTTAAAACTAATTGCTAATAACTTGGTAAATGGCATGATATATCAAGTTATTATGCTTGATGACCACAGAAGAAAATTTACCTATCTAAGTGATTCTGTTCAACAATTATATGGATGTACAGCAATTGCAGCCACAGAAAACGCCGATTTAATTTATGGCAGAATTTACCAAGATGATGTAGGTGATTTAATCGTAAAAGAAAAAGAAGCCTTAAAAACAATGTCGATTTTTAAATCGGAAGTCAGGGTTGTCAATCCTGATGGAACAATCCGATGGTCTTATTATATGTCCAGACCCCGCATTATTGCAGGATTGGTTTGCTGGGATGGAATTGAAGTTGACATTACCGAGCAGAAAATTGCAGAAAATGAATTGATGATTGCAAAGGAAAAAGCTGAGGTAAGCAGTCGGTTGAAATCTGCATTTCTTGCCAATATGAGCCACGAAATCCGAACGCCGATGAATGCAATTTTAGGCTTTGCGGATCTATTGAATCAACCAGAATTGACAGATGAAAAGCAAGCGAAATATTTTGAAATCATTAAGAAAAGTGGAGACAGATTACTTACAGTCATTAATGACATCATTGATATTTCAAAAGTAGAGTCAGGTCAAATGGAAATTCTTATTTCAGAGTTTACTGTTTTGGAACAGATAAATGAAGTTCATGCCCTTTTCAACATAGAATCGATAAGAAAAGGAATAGTGATGGAAATAAAAAATTCTTTGCCTACAAATGAAATCACTATCAAGTCCGACAATCATAAAATAAACGCAATACTAGTTAATTTAGTTAAAAATGCCATTAAGTACTGTGATAAAGGAACTATTGAAATTGGCGTTGCCAGGAAAAATGCTTTTCTTGAGTTTTATGTAAAGGATTCAGGTATTGGGATTGCTAAGAATAGACAAAACGCTATTTTTGAACGTTTTGTTCAAGCCGATATTGAGGATGTAAAGGCGTTACAAGGATCAGGTTTGGGCTTATCCATTTCTAAAGCTTATGTAGAAATGCTTGGTGGTGAAATTTGGGTTGAAAGTGAGTCAGGAAAGGGAGCTACTTTTTATTTTACAATTCCAAATGAATTTAAAATTGCTTGAGATTAGACAAGTGTCCAAAATTTATTACCAGGAAGAACCTTAATAAATAATTTTGATTTATTCATTAACGTTCTAAAATCAAAAAGCACCATCTTTAAGAACAGTGCTTTTTTCGTTAAAAATTATCCTCAACCCCTTAAGAATAATTAATAAACTGATTTTTTTAAATATTTTTAAGAAAAATTTGCAAGGCTCATTATTATTAAGGAACAACTCCAAACAATTATGATAAATGAAATTACTGATGCAATTTTAATATTTTTCAAAGCGGAAAATTAGTTTAAAAGCACTTAAATATCAACACTAAATTCATTTAAATTCAACTAAATAATATCAATTTTATAATAATTTAAATTCAAATCAAAATCTATATTATGCAACTAATGTGATCTGATGTATCTGTAACACAAATAATTTGTTATGCAAAAATGTTGGTATTATTTATTTATCTATCATTCTATAATAGAAGTTAACATAGATGACAATAAGGGTAAAAACGGACAATAAGATAATGTTCATAGGGTTTTGGTATTTCGGGGCTTTAAGATTGCATTGACGAATTATTATTTTTGTTTTTTAATTTCTATTCAGGTATTATTTATAAGTTGACGTGGCTATTTGCACAGTAAACATTCATATTCATAGTCTGAAATTTCATCATCTTCATAATTAGAGTAAGATTTTTTAATTAAATTTTTCATTAAGCACCCAAATATAAAGCCATAAAATAACTAAACCTTACGGAAATCCGTAAGGTTTAGTTATTTGTCTGTCTTTTTTCAAATACAGGTGCAGAAAATCACCTTATAATATTTTAAATGTAACTTCCTAAAAAGTGTAAACCTTGTAAATCGGCAACAAAAAAGTGAACTGATTTTCTCAATTCCCCAGACCGTATTGCCACATCCATTAATTTAAGGGTGGTTTTTCTTTTTTAAACACTTTTTTAAATTAGCGCAAAAATTATAAGAAATCAGCGAAAGTGTATTTGCCTAATTTTACAAAATAAAATACACTAAATATTTTGGTTTGATAATGAAGGAGCTGTGCAGATTTAATTTAATTACATAGCAATTTCAACGACTTATGAATATTGTTCATCTGGAAGGTGTGCTCTTTGGTTTACACAAAGCCAAAGAAGTCAATAAAGTCACGCAAGCCTGTCATAAATATGATATTTTGATTTTTAATGAAGATGTTAAACTTACAGAACTGATTAAGAATATTTCTCCAGAACTGCTTTTGAAAGAAATGGCAAAATTCCAGAAATAAAACCCTTAATTTATGTGATGCTATTTTAAATTTTAAGTTCTGGGTACTCAAAAGGTTCTGAAACTTCCTCAACATTGCCGAGATATTCTTTTCCCCTTAACCGTCTTACGGTGTAAGCGTCCAGTTCTTCATCCGGATATTCCCGTATCAATTCCTGAACGGATTTTATGTCCAATTCATCTTCAATGGGGTTGAGCCATTTATCTTCCAATTCCTGAGGCAAGATGACCGGCATTCGCGGGCCTTCCAGTTTCGGATTGTTATGGATTTTACTTAACATGTTGTTTCCTTTGGTGGTTACTATGGAAAAAGTGTTGAGGGTCTCCCCTGTTTCCTCATCGGTCCATTCGCTCCAAAGTCCGGCCAATGGCAAAGGCTGGTCGTTTTTTTGATGAATGTAGAACGGAAAGGTTTTGCCTTCAAAATGATGGTGTTCATAAAATCCGTTGACATAAATGATACAGCGGTTGTGTTTGGCCGATTCTCTAAACGAAGGTTTCTCAAAAATGGTTTCTCCTCGTGCATTCAGTGTTTTATTCCACAATTCATTTAATTGTTCTTTGTCTTTAACCCAATGAGGCACCAAACCCCAGGTTGAAACTTCAGGATACCAAGGCGAACGGTTGGTGTAAATCAGTAATTTTGGATGGTTGAAGCCGGTAGTGTGGTAAATAGGCAAATCAGTCCAAGGAACTAACTTTTCCTTAATTTCCTTTATTGCCTGCAAATCTCCTTTCCGGTTAGCACGGCTTAATTGCGCTTCCAAATTTGTTTTGATGTCGTAGCACATGGTGAAAATGTTATGGATATTAAATATAACAAATTAACCTGAATAATTTTATGATAAAATCGCTTTTTGGATGATGGCAATACATTTGTCCAATTCTTTTTCAACTTCCTTGCTCCAAAACCGGATGACTTTCCAGCCTTGCTTTTTTAGGTAATTATTGACTTCAATATCCCGCTGCCTGTTTCGCTCAATTTTTTGATGCCAAAATTCTGTATTACTTTTAATTCGGTCTTTTTCAGTTTCCCAATCTTTGCCGTGAAAAAATTCACTGTCCACAAAAATGGCTATTTTCAATTTTTTGAAAGTAATATCGGGCGTGCCGAAAACGGTTCTGTTATTTTTCCGGTAACGATAGCCTAAATGCCACAAAGCCTTAGCCAAACGGATTTCATCTTTGGTTCCGGTGCCTCTGATGGCACTCATATTTTTGGAACGTTGTTGTGGCGTGATGCGATCCATCATCTTCGGCATTAAAACTGTTGCCTAAAGTTATGAAGTTTATTTTATAAAACGGATTTGTAAATTAAGTTTTAAAAACAATTCTCCATTCTCTTCATATATCCAACCAAATTTATAAGGTTTAGACTTGGTTATTCTCGCAAATCCAGGGTTCATATCATCTTCACTTGTCGATGCTTGTTCAAGTTTTGTATGATTAACCAAGTAATTTTCAAATTCATTTTTATTATAGATATGATAACAAACTAAATCGCCGTTATCTTTAACAATAATAATACCGCCAGTTGCATCATATTTACCTGTCCATACTGTTTCAGGAGTCATTCCTAGTGCACTTTCTGTAAGGAAATTTTTAATTTTATATTCATAAAACGGATGCCCTTTTGAAATATCAAATGCTAATGGGTTTTGCGTTTTGATTTCTTTTATTAAGTCAATTAATTTTGATTTACCATTCTTAAATTTTGAATAGATTAAGTAGGCCAATATTTCTGGCAATTGGGAATCTATTAATTTTAAATTTAACTGTAAATTATCAGACTGAATTTTATGAAATTCCACTTTGCAGTTTAAACTTTCTAATTTATTTATGCGGAAAGCGATTTTAGAATTTTTATTTCCTTGTGATAATTGCAAAGCATCTGCATTAATCTTTTTATAATCAAGAGTTAAACCTATTGGTTTCGATATTTTAAATATAAAATTTGTGCCTGCAGCCGGATTAAAAAGAGTAGAATCTTTACCAATCATTGATTTTATACTAAACCCAAGAGTTGGTTCCATACCTGTATTTATATCATGTACAACAACTCTTATGTCAGCTTTATCAGTTTTTATAGCAGTTAAAGACTTTACATCAACACTATTTAAAAATGATTCGATCGCTGGAAATGAAAAACTTCTACCGGAAGCTTTTTTCAATAAATTGAAAAGTTCTTGAGATTTTATTACAAAGTCTGAAATAGGTACTTTTATAACAGTTTTGCCAGTATTTCCATCAATAATTTCAATATTACCATTAATAACAAACTCTCTTCTTTCAATAGCTTCTTGTCGTAGTATTTTTATAATTGGATAATAAATACTTGGAATTGCATTAAGATTAGCATCAGCGCCATTTAATTTTCCATCTGCAAGAAGTTTTAGAAATACGTAAATTTCACTCCATTCACCTTTATTTCCTTTTAACATAACTTATCTTTTATCAAATCAATTATTTTTTTAGCAGTTGCTTGTATTGCTGGCACCGCAACGGAATTACCAAATTGTTTATATGCAGATGCATCAGCAACAGGAATGATAAAATTATCCGGAAATCCTTGTAATCTTGCCCATTCTCTAGGAGTCATTTTTCTAATTCCTTCACGATTTACTTCACCTTTAATATGTGTAGTTGGGGTAAAATCCGTTATACGACAATCAATTACTAAATTTCTTTCTCTTCCCATTCCACCAACAACAATTGCATTTGATATTTCATCATCTTTAATAATTGCATATCCGAATCCATTACCCTTACTAGCGTGTCTATCTCTGTGATTAACTAGAGTTTGCAAATATTGATTTGATAAATAATATTTAGTGGGAACAACTTTTTTTTCTTTTATTTTTTTAAAAAAAACTTTATCTTCTAAAGGTTCTGGATATGAAAATGAACTAATATTTAAATCCTTTCTGAAAGCAACGATATAAATTCGTTCACGATTTTGCGGCACGCCAAAATCTTTAGCATTAACGATCTGCGGTTCTGGGACATAATAATTCAAATCGTTACGCAAAACATTTAGAATTGTGGCCAATGTTTTCCCACCATTATGATTCCTTAAACCTTTTACATTTTCTAAGAAAATTGCTTTTGGTCTTTTGTTTTTTATAATTTCAGCAACATCAAAAAAGAGTGTTCCTCTTGTGTCTTCAAAACCTCCTCGCTTACCTGCTATTGAAAAGGCTTGACAAGGAAATCCTGCACACAAAACATCAAAATCATCAGGGATATAATTTTTAGTTCGTTCTTTTGTGATGTCCCCAAAAGGTGTTTCTCCAAAATTTGCACGATAGGTTTTTTTTGCATTTTCATCCCATTCACTTGTAAAAACACATTTACCCCCAATATTTTGCATTGCCATTCTAAATCCTCCAATTCCTGCGAATAAATCAATAAACTTGAAGGTATAATTTTTTGGTGTTGGAAATGGAACATCTTCAACTTCAAACAATAATTGTTGTAAGGCAACATCAGAAACAAGATTTAGTTTTTCTTCTTCATTTTTGTATTCAACAAGTTCCTTGATATTTTTAGTAGCTTCTTTTTGATAATGTTTTTTGATGCCATTATTATAATTATGAAGATAGTGTGTAACTACAGCTTTTCTGTTATCATCAGATTCTAGGAAACGAATTTTAAATTTTTTTCCATCAAATTCGTCAATTGAAATTTTCTCTATCATTTTCATTTCTTAAAATTTTTATCGTTGAAGAATGTCATAAAATCAGTATCAAGAGCAATAATTATTTTCTCTAAAATCTTTACGGTTACATTTCTTTTACCGGTTTCGACTTTGGTCATATAAGTTCTGTCTACTTCAGCAATATTTGCCAATGCTTCCTGCGAAAGACTTTTTTCTTTCCTTAATTCTCGTATTCTTTCGCCAATTTTAATGTTTATATCCATTGAAATTCATTTATTGAAGTGAACCAAATCTATTTTAATGTTGCTTTTGATGCAACGGCATATGAGTCACTGTTCATTATTATTAATAAGTTAATTCAATAAAAGAAATGCCACTCTTGCGAATGGCATTTCCGTTATTATTTAAAATGTTCTAAAAAATTGTAAGCTATTTTGAAAGTTTGATTAAGAGTTTTTTAAAATATTTACCCAACTTTTAAAATAAGTTGCCCATCTTTTGAAATATTTGCCCGGCTTTTTAAATTAGTTGCAGGATTGGTGCTTTATATGGACAAAATTTTATTTTTAGCTGTATTTATTTTAAACTTTATAAATGTTTTGGTGCTTTATCGGCTTCAATACACCAGTGTAATTCTTTTATAAAAATCGCAGCAAGTTTGTCGGAAGTACGTTTATCCATTGCTTTTCCATTTTCATCATAGGATTTAGCTACTGTTGGAACAGAAAACATTGCCGGAATGGTCCATGCCATCATTTTCCAAAGTGTAAATTGAAGTGACACTAAGGCTTGGCTGCCAGCAAACGGTCCGGATGAAACGGTAACAATACCCACGGGTTTATGTCTCCATTCTTCATACAGCAAATCAATTGCATTTTTTAAACTGGCGGGATATCCACCGTTGTATTCTGGTGTAACGATGATAATTCCATCTGATGCTTTAATCTTATCTGCAAATTCAAGAACATTTTTGGCCGGATTAATGAGTGTTTTTAAGGTGCCTTCAAAGATGGGGAAGTTGTATGCTTTCAAATCAATGATTTCTGTGGTTGCCAACTTATTTTCAGTAAGATAATTTTGAAAATATAGCGAAACGTTATGGCTTTTTCGCCCTTCTCTGACGCTGGAGGAAATGATAGCAATATGTCTCATAATTTTTGTTTTTTGAAAATTTTATCTATTTCCTTTGATAGTTTTACATCTTTTTCGGTAATGCTGTCTTTGGCATCATGGGTAAACAGCAGGATTTCTACCTTGTTGTACACATTACTCCAATTGGGATGGTGCCCCATTTTTTCGGCAGCAAAAGCAACCTCAGTCATAAAAGTAAACGCTTCTACAAAGTTCTTAAACTCAAAACTGCGTTTCAATTGATTGTTTTCTTCTTTCCACATAAAAGTTTATTTTTTAAATTGATTTTATCTATGGTGTAAAGTTCAGTTTTGTGGTGAGGTGCGTATTACACAATTCATGAAATGAGTTACATCATTCACATATTCTAAAAATAGAAAAAGCAATCCTAATGAAAATGAGAATTTTCAAAAACAATAAAAATGTAAAATCTAAAATTACTTCAAACCATCCACAGCTACATTCATGGTACCCCTTACTTTTATAAAAGCAATAATGGCCTTATCAGTCAGTTGAATTTTTTGGAATTGTATATCTTCCATTTTTCCGTTGACAAAAACGCCCGGCATTGGCGAATAATTTTTCAAATAAGCCATCATATTTTGTTTTCCTTCTTCCAAATTTGGAAGAATGGAATAGCGGCAACTTTCCTGAATTTTTCTTAAAACCATGCCTTGTGCCATCCAGTTGGCGGTGCGCATTAATTTATTTTTGGTATCTAAGGCATAATCCAATTTGTCAAAATAAACTTCTTTAGTGTACTCGTTATACTGCGGAAATCCCATTAAATAAATCGTTCCGTTTACCGATCCCAACAAATCCAAAGCAATGACCATTTTGTCATCTTTGTGCCATACATCCACTTTTTGCACTTTCACTTTTTTACTGCCTGAACCAAATTCTTGTCCTTTAAAATTCTTGGTCATTATTTTAGATGCTTCTGCAAAAGTGGAAACCGCAGCAATATTTGCCGTGATTTGATTCGGTATTTTTGTAACTGGTTTTAAGCTGATTTTCGATGCATCAAATTTTGATTCCGGTTGTTTTCCAATCAAAGTGGTTATCGCGCATTTCATTCCCATTTCCATCAAAAAAGTATCATTTTTAAGTATGGCATTGGTTGAATAAATTTCTATGGGCACAATTCGCAGCCAACTTTCATAAGCCTCGCTCATTTGAAATGGCGTACAAATTTTTTCTAAAGCTTCTAAAACGTTGGGCTTGAAATCCATCGATTTTTCGATAGCAGCGTCAATTTTCTTTTCGATTTTTGAGTTAAATAATTTAACCGCCGGATTGATAAGATACGTAACCGGTACATTTTTTCCGAAGACAACCATCGTAGGACTTTCATTCCAGTCCAAAGATTTTAGTTCTGTTTTGGTACTTAGTTTCCAATTGGTCAAAGCCACGTCACTTACCAATGTTACAACGCCGTTAAGATTGAATTCCTTGGTATTATATAATTCCACGCCCAAAGTTTTTGTGCCAATTCTATATTTTACCAATGCTTTTAAAGGCAATACCGTTTTTATTTTTTCGCCATTACTTTGCTTGTCATTTTCAATGGTTATTGGTGCCAATTTCCAAATTTTCATTTCTATATCGTCATCTTCAATGTTGTTGTCTTCATAAATCAAACCATTTAAAGCGTTGTTGGTTTGATTTTCAACGTCTTTTAATTTTACACTAATGGGCAAATTGATAAACGAAACCGAATTTTCATAAACCAACGGATTGGCATTGTCAGGTTCTGGTTTTAGTGCCGCTATTGTATTGGTGGTGCTGCAACCGGAAATCGATAAAAATAATAGAAAAGCAACTAGAACGGGAAAGAATTTCAGCATTTTGTTTAAGTTTGAAAGGGTAAAATTAGTAAAACAAATATACAGTCACAAAAGTAAAACCCAATGATTTTCCTAAAATAATTATTTTTTTCAGGGCTTTTATTTGGGCATTTGAATTTGTGAAATCAAAATCGTGCAAAAGCACCACCGCACCGTTGTGAAGAGAAGATTTGAATTTTTCGAATATTTCATCTTGCTATTTTGCGTTTTTATCCCCATCCATCACAGTTGAAATATTGGCCCGGCTTTTAAAATTTGTTACCCAACTTTTTTAAAATTTATCAATTAACTCCTTGCTGGCTTCAAATCTCTGGCTCCTTGCCTGCCCCATCAGCTAAAAAACCTTCGCCACACAGGGGTCAGCAATAAACTGCACCGGTTGTTGTGGGAAGGTTTAAGAAAAAAAAAAGGATTCGTTATCTCCGGCTAATTATTAAGGTTTTAAAAATAATATCGTTGGCACTGCCACAAGCAACATGAGCCCATAAATTGAAAAGATTACAATGGTCACGACGGCCATAAACTTAAACAGGGATTTAAGATTTTGAAATCCGGCAGTGATGTTGGTGATATCATTTGAATTCAGCCCTTTTTTAATCTGCACCGCATACTTATACAAATAGGTAACCGGGAAATAATACAAGGCACCCATAATAATATAAATGAAACCAAAAGCACCCATAGGAAATTCGGTACCTGAAAAATCACTCATAGCAGACAATCCTACCATCATGAAAATTGCTATAAGAATCAGTATTCCGATGCTGACATAGCCAACAATGGCTAAAAATTTACCCCATTTTGCGGTTTCCATTAAATAATTGGTGATCTCGGTGCTGTTGATAAATGTGTGCCCACCCTGCACGTTGTTGTCAAAATTCTCCATAATTTATTTTTATTAAACCCTACTCGTACAGCTTTTCGGTTTCCGCTTTGTTTTTAATGCTAATATTAATATTCAGTCAAACCATTTAATAGTTTAAGCATATCGTTTTCATAATCTTTAAAAAGATTTAGTGTTGTATAGGTTACAAATTGAAATGCTCCTTCAACATTTGTGTAGTAATATCCAAAATAGACAAAATTAACGCCGTTCATGGTGCCTTTCATTTTCATCATAATAACATTAATTCCATTAACGTTTCTATATTCTTTTTCAATGATTTCAGTATCCGGCGCAACCTCTAAGGCATTTTGATAGGCTATGTCAACTAATGATTCAACAGGTATTTCAGCTTTCTCAACAATTAACATTCCATAAATATCAAGGGATTTATGGTTAAAATTGAACTCAGAAGGACTATCGGCTTTAGATTTTGAAAAATTCCATTCCTGTGGTGCAATCCAAGTTCCTACATTGGTTTTTGAACTCTTTACAAGAAAAGTTGTTTTCTCATTTTTAACAAACAACTTTTCATTTTTTACTATTTGAATAGCTAAGTTTGCACTATCATTCGTATACTTCCAAGTATTGTTTTTATAAAGAATAACTTCATCTCCACTTTCTGTTACAGCCATTATTTGCGCATTGCTCAAAATTGAAAATAACAGTAATCCTGTTGTAATTAGTTTACCAATCATAATTTTGTTTTAAAAGGTTATTTATTATTTAGTTCTTTTTTTTTCTTACACAACTTTCTTTATCATTACTTACATTTCCGTGAGCACATAAAATAGGTTTGCCTAAAAGTTTATTGAACAACTTTCAGGCATATAATAAATTTTAAGCACCGGGAATATGTAGCAATTTTTCACAAGTATTATCCTCAAATATACTGTTTTTTACACCTTGAAAATCACTGAAGGCTTATTTATAATAATTACTGATAACTAAAATATATTGGGTGTTAGGGAGCATGGAGATTTATTTAATAACGGGTATTGTTATTTCAGGACGGGTCAATAATCAAAAAAAGGAGCTCCTTTTAAAGACCTCCTTTTTTTGATTTTGATTTACCATTATCAACTTCTGCCTTGCAGTACAGTTGACTATTGAATCACTTTTTCTGTTCAGATTAAATGATAAAAAAACTTCACCATTGCTGATTATTTTGAATAAACTATATAGTTTGCCAAATTATCATTTAGTGAAATACAAGTTAAATGTGCCTGAATTTCCACCATAAGTTCCATCAATTTTCAAAAGTAACTCGGTTTCCGACAGACTTGCAACATTAAAAGTTCCGTTAAAACTTGTGCCAGTAACGGAAATTATGATCGTATTTCCATTTTGTGACCAAGTTCCTGTTTTTTCTTCAAATACACAAGCAGTTGTATAATTACCATATTTTACAACGCCTCCAGCAATAATTTCAATATAGTCTTTGTTGCATCCGTCTTCATTTTTGAAATAATCAGTTGTATAAGGTATCGTAAACCCACCGGAAGTTGCAGATGATTTATTGAAATTCCATTTTCCTTCGATAAAATTCATTTCAACAGGACCACTGTCATCTATTGTGCAAGAAGTTAATACGATTCCTAAAGTTAATGCCGAGAGGAACAAAATAATTGATTTTTTCATTTTTTTCTAGTTATTTAGCATACAAGATTACGTAATAAATTTCTAACAAAAATAGCTTGTCAGTTTATTAACGCACAATAAATAAAATTATTGATTTATTACTTGTAAAATCATTAGAATTTAAGAGCGCTCCCATATTTTTTTAATCTTGCCGGCCAACAGATCTCAATGGTGAGTTTTGTTGACTGATTTGTTGACCATTAATATAAAATGATATCATTTAAATTTAATATGATGGCCAAAAAACATAAAACCTTTCAAATCAATGTTTCTACAAGGTTTTGATGCCTTTTGATTTATTCGTGATCGCGCTGTGATCAGTTTTTTTGTTTCATCTATTTTGAGGAAATTGTTTTAGGATTCAGATAAATCAAAAAATGCCTGGCGCACTTCGACAAGCTCCTTTAGATTTGTTTTTAAGTATTTTAGTAATGATATTTTGGTTGCATTTAATTTTTTAAATATTTTTGAGATTCAAGCAAAATTTCTTTATATAAATTTGACCTGTCATTTTCGTTAAAAGGTCCGGGTATTGAATGAACCATCCCTTTCATTTCTTTATGAATAACAGGAACTTTTGCATTTTTAAGTTTTTCAGCAAAATCCTCTCCCGTACCTTTTAATGGGTCGAACTCGCAAGTAATAATATAGGCAGGTGGTGAATTTGATAAACTATCCGAATAAAATGGGAACACCAATGGGTTTGTTCGGTCAGCTTTATTTGGCGTATAACTTTCTATTGCATATTGCATTTCGGGTTCTTCTAAATAGTAGCCTTTTTTCAATTTTTGATAAGCAGTTGTTTTGAAAGGAGCGTAGCTTGCCGGGCATTCCAAAATTTGATATTTAATATTAGTCAATTTCTGTTCTTTAGCCTTTATCGCTACAAGAGATGCAAAAGTTGCTCCGGCGCTTTCACCAGCAACAATTATTTTATTAGGGTTTCCGTCCCATTTTTCGATAGTTGAAATCGTCCACAGAAAAGCAGCATAACAGTCATTGTTTGGAATTGGGAAAGGGTGTTCAGGTGCAACCCTATAATCGACCGCCACTACAATAGCATTATATAATTTTGCCAATCGTGCGGCGTATGATACAGAAAGGTTTGTCCAAGGCAACACAAATGCTCCCCCGTGAAAATAAACGATAACTGGGCTATCTTTATTAAAGTCCTTTGACTTAAAAATATATGTTGTCAGACTATCATTTGTTATTTTTAGGGTATCTACGCTTACTCCGTCCAAATTAATTGGCATTGCATCTATAAAATGGCTTCGTTCTGCTACAGTCATTTTTTTTAGCCTTTCAGCTACATCGTCGGTTGCAGCTAATTTTAAAAAAACTGCTTGTCCCCAATTTAAACGCCCTTGAGGAGTAAATGTCAGATAGTAAATATACCCAACAATAGCGATGATAGTAACCAGAACGATAAGTAAAATGTATTTTATTATTTTCATTATTAAGGTCAATTAAATAGGAAATTTACTTTTATTATTATGAAGTATGCATAGCGGTTGGCGCCAACTTGTTTCGCTTTACCCCTTTTCAAATATATACAACTTTTAGCAGGCTTTTAAAATTAGATAGCGATAATCTCCTAAATTTTTGCAGTGAAAAAGAGTGCGTTTTTTCTGCTTTATTTTTCTCTATGGGATTGGTAGCGTTATTTATTGGGATCCGAGCCAGAAAATTGCGCCAGCCTTGGGAGATTTTGGTTTCTCTTAAAAGGCTAAAGTATCTCGATTAAAATTCTGTAACTCCCTCAAATTCCATAATTTTGTATGGCATAAAATAACAAGCTTCTTGATCACCTACTATGAGCAATACATTTTCTGACAGCAGCCAAATAGGCATCGTATCCACTTTTTCTGAACTGATACATACCAATTTTAAGGGAGAAACGAATGCCCTGTGCTGGTACCGAAATTTGGAAGGAGACTTTAAAGAGCTTGTAGACCAACTCCAACTAAAAGAAAATATAACGGAAGTCTGTCTTAAAGACCTATTGGCAATCCAACTTTCCGAAAAGGGGAATAGAGCCAGGGAAATAATCTTAAATGATTTGCAATTATTAACCGATTTTGGCGCTGCTCCCACTCTTAATTTACTTAAATGTTACGAACGGGATGATGAATTTGATTTCATATCCACCGATGTGTATTCGTATCATGTGGATCGTTCGCCCATTGCAACGGATACTTTTTTATGTACCTATTACGGAGCTGCAAGTGATATTATTCCCAATGCGCAAGCCGAACAAAAAATACTGATACCCGAAATTCGAAAAAAGCTAAAAGACCTACACAACGGCCCGTCAGAGGAATTTGAAAACTTTTTGAAGGAAAATTATTTTGATTTGCATTATCAGGCGAATCCGCATGTAGTGCCTGTTAATTTAGGACTGGGACATCTTTGGCGCCTGGCGGTGGATCATCCGGAACAACAGGTGCTGCCCTGTATTCACAGAGCACCAATAGAAAATGAAGGGGAATATCGTTTGTTGTTGATTTGCTAAAAAAAGCCAGTTCCAGTTTTGAGGAATGATAAGGATACGGATTGCAATTGTGTGAAAACAATAGTAAAACCGGTTTTACCATTGAAGTAAACTCGTTACTATAATTGAATTCCCTTTATCATCATCTGTTATCAAAACAACTTTAGTTTTTCCTGGGAAAATTTCTTTTTCAACGGTTACTGATTCTACTTTTAAATGAGCGCCTGCATTTGAAATCTTGCAGTAATCGAAAGATTTGGCAATAGTATTATTGGAGATGTCAATGACACCTATTAAACTACCCAGAATTTCACCATCATCATACGCATTGTCAGTATTTTCCACAGAAGCGGTGAAAATGATTTTTGGTTCATCAGTTAAGGCCGTGGCACCCGAAAAACCCGCTTCTATTCCATTAATTTTCGGCAGGAAAAAATGCCTGATTTCAGGTTTTGGAAAAGCCCTCTCACCTTTTATGTAGGCCAATAAATCCGTATAGTCAAACCTTATAATCAGATTTTTTTTGCGATTAAAAAGAAAAAGTTGGTTGTTACGATAAGCTGTTGCTTCAATATTTAATTCTGAATCCTTAAATATTGGTAAATTCCTGAGTTTGCTGTAAAAATCAGAAATATCATACCTTTCAACAATCAAAGAGTCCTTCAACAAGATGCGCATAAATACGTCCCTTTGAGGTGACTTGGAACCGGAGCCAAAAACAACAATTTCGTTCTTTTCAATCAATTCTATCGCTTCAAAGTCCGGTTTTTCAGCTTTAATTATTCTTTTATCTGAAAAATTATCGGTTTCTAAAAGCGGTGTTTTGAAAATAATTTTGAAGTCACTGTTCAGCGAAAATAAAAATGGTGAATCATCACCAATAACATAGTAAATATCACTGGATTTTATGATTCCTGAACCACTGGGAATCTTCTCAATTTTTATTTCATCCAAAATGGTAATTTTCATATGTAGATAATTATTTGTTTTTTAAAAGTCATATGGAATCGCTTATCTTCATTGGTGTTTGCAAGCAAACTTTTTGTTTATGGCGATTTCAAAGTATGATGGTTGCAAGCTTGTACAGTAAAGGTTAGCAGTATAAGTAATTTTATATGATTCAAAATTCTAGTGCCTGATTTTCAGGCATTTTTTATTTAGATTAACCCGTTGGGTGCAATTATTTTAGGATAAAAAGATGGATTAGATATTGGTCAAGATACTGAAATTCAGTATCTTGAAGTCGCAAAACAACCAATATCTATGACAAATATAGTAAAAAATTATTTAAGAGTTTTAGAAGTTATAAGTTCTTTGAATTGTGAATCAGAATTTAAGTCTGGCGTTGGTAGAAAAGAAAAAATGTCTGATATAGAGATAGTTGCATTGAGTTTAACAGCTGAATTTATGTCAATTGACAGTGAGAATTCGCTTTTCAAGCAACTTAATAATAATCAAATTCCGAATCTGATAGAACGAAGTCAGTTCAATAAAAGAAGAAGGAAATTGTTTTTATTTTCTGAAGAAGTCAGAACAAAATTGGCTTCTTATTTTTTAGAATTTGAAGACTATTTTATTGTGGATAGTATGCCATTGGAAATTTGCAAATTCTCTCGTCATAACAGAATTAAAATCTGCAAAGATGAGTTTGAAACTGCTCCATCTAAAGGCTTTTGTGCCTCACAAAACAATTGGTTTTATGGGTATAAACTTCACGGAGTTTGTTCTGTGTCAGGAGTTTTTCACTCTGTAGATATTACAAAAGCAAGTGTTCATGATGTTCATTTTCTGAAAAATATTAAACAACAAATGTCTGATTGTGTGCTACTTGGTGATAAAGGCTATTTGTCAGAGACAATACAATTAGATTTATTTCAAACAGTAAATATCAAATTGGAAACACCAAAAAGAGCAAATCAAAATAATTATAAACCACAAGCGTATGTTTTTAGAAAATCAAGAAAAAGAATTGAAACCCTTTTTTCACAATTATGCGACCAGTTCCTTATAAGAAGAAATTATGCTAAAACTTTTGATGGTTTTAAAACAAGAATTTTAGCAAAAATAACTGCTTTAACATTGGTTCAATATATCAATAAATTTATATTTGACAGACCAATAAATAATATTAAAATTCAAATAATTTAATTACACCCAACGGGTTTAGATTAAAATTTTATTTAATTTTTATTAAATGAGATCAATACGATATTGCGCAATTTATTTTATTTATTGTTTTACGGAAGCTTCCTGATACTATTAATCAAGAAGATCATAGGCTTCTTTAATAAAATCCTGACCATAAACTCTTTCTAATTTTCTTACGATAAAATGTCCTTTTGCCATATCCTGAAAATGATCAATAAATATGGTATTTATAAGAGCTCCGCCTGCTGCCCCTATAATTGGGATAGCTTGTGCCGCAGCTTTTTCAGATATCTGTATTCCAAATCTTTGCGTTATATTTATAATGAATTTCACTAAAGCAGGAGTTGCTTTTTCTCCTGTTTTTCGAGCAGCTAAAGCTTCTGTAACAGATGCCGCTAAACTAGTTCTAATGAAAAAATATCCACTGTCAGCAGCATCATCAGATTTACTTTCACCTCCAAGCGCAAAAACTTCCAAACAAGCTAATTTTGATTCATACTCGGTAATTATTTCTCCTTGTGATCTTGCTATATCAGCTATTGAACGTAACATTATTGTTGTGGATATTGGAAGTTCAATAGCGAGCGCTGCAAGGCCAAATAAACCTCCAATTCCTCCACTGGCAGCTACACCTAATTTATGCCATTTGTTTGAAGGTTCTTCATAATAATTTTCATCCATCGTGGAAATAGCGACATCTGCAGCCTTAAGTAACGATTTTTGAGTTATTACTCCAATTTTAGCTTTCCAGTTTTTAGGAAGTTTTTCAAATCCTATTTCAATAGGTGTTCCGATAATGCTGGTCAATTTAGCAGCAATACCAGGATTTTCAAGTAATTGTTTGGCTAATTGTAACTCTTTTTTATCTGATTCAGTAATACCACTTTTCATATTTGTTTTAATTTAGTTTTGTTAACCGCTTGTTTATAACATTAAATACCAATAATAATTGCTTTTTATCATAAATATTTCAATAAGGAATCAACATCGTTTTCTTATTTATTTAGATTCTCAGCAATTTTATGGATGCCTAAAATAAGGTAAAGTTTCAGCAAAGTACCTCAATTTATATTTAATATTGATATAAATTGATTTTGCTATAAATCAAAAGATCCTGAAACCAGCCTCGGCTGGCAGGCAAGTTCAGGATAAACGGAATATGGTTGGAGATACGGATGTTTTTTCTTCTTAAAAGCAACTAAGTTATATTGCAGTCAATCCGATTTGGGCATAAATTATATACGGATTGCAACTGGCCTTTATTCTTTTTCTTAAAAAGTGGTTTGCTATTAAAAATAAAGATTAGTTTCAAAAAAAACAATTGAACATTTACCCATTCTTTTTTCATAGAACCAACGTAGTATTTCCATATTACCGCTTTTTTCAATAAATCAAAATAAGTCACAGAAAAGAAAATAATCACATCATTATTTTATGGCAGGGTTTTTTGCTTAGGCACTTTACAGGTTGAATGACAGTAATTTGTAAATAAATGGAATTAAAAATCAAATAAACAAAAAAATGGATATGTGAATTATACAATTTTTTTCCAAAATAATGTAACACATTTGGGTATTTAATGGAGCAACTTTACATATCTGTATTTAAATTCAAATTATAATAATTTAAAACTAAAAAAGATGCGATTAAAAAAAATTTATTTTGTAGCAGTTGCGGCAATGGTTGTGATGCTAGGATTCCAGAGTTGCGAGAGTGATGATGAAGGCAATACTGCGAGAGTTCAATTAAAATTGGTTGATGCTCCGGGAGATTATTTAGAAGTGAATGTTGTGATTGTAGATATTCAATATAACAACAGCGATAATGAAGCTGGCTGGGTAAGTTTTGGAACTCCGGAAGATTATCCAATTAATGTTGATTTAACAACGCTTATTGCAGGAAATAGCCTTTTATTGGCTGATCAAATAATTCCATCAGGAATGTTAAAACAAATAAGATTGGTTTTGGGAGATGGTAATACCCTTAAAATTGAAGGACAAGAATCCATGATGGCACTTAACACGCCAAGCGCTCTGCAATCTGGTTTAAAATTAAATATGAATACCACACTGGATGCTGGTTTTACCTACACATTTATACTTGACTGGGATGTGCAAAAATCTGTTGTAAAAACAGGTGAAGGCATGTACAATTTAAAACCTGTGATCAGGGTGAATGCCGAAGTGAATTCAGGATCTATTGAAGGCAATGTTTCAGGAGAGTTTTTAGTGAATGGATTAAGCGTTTTTAACAATTTAGAAAATGCCATAGTTCAGGTTTATACAACTGGAGGCGTTTATGTTACAGAAACCGGTACGAATGCAGAAGGTGACTTTTTAATTCAGGGACTTGCTGCAGGAGATTATAAATTGAAAATAGTGAATCAGGAAGCTTATGATGATTATGAATCAGCTTTAATCACCGTAACTGTTGGAACAGTCAATAAAATTGCACCAATTGTGTTGGAAATACCAACGCTTTAAAAGACACATTCGGTATTTATTAATATCAAATAAATAATTTTAAAACCTACTTGGTTGATAAGATTTTAATTAATATAAAATATAATCATATGAAAGCAATAAAATTTATAATACTAGGAATAGGATTGATTTTTGCAAGCGAAGCGCAGGCTCAAATCACAGTAAATGCGGCACCACAATGGGGTCCAGCTGGTTATTCAAAAGCAAGTTATTATTACTTGCCTGATGTAGAAGCCTATTATGACATTCAAAATGCCAGTTTTGTTTATCCTTCAGGAAACAAATGGTTTCAAAGCTCACAGCTTCCTCAGCGTTATAGTAATTATGATTTATATAATGGCTATAAAGTTGCAATGACTGATAATAATGGTATAGCGCCTTATGGTCTTTTCAAATACCATAAAGTTAAATATGCCAAAGGATATAAAGGAAAATATCAAAAAACAATTGGGCTTAAACCCGGAAACAGGTACGGTACCTACAAGGATAAAGAAAATGGTAACGAAAACCACAAGTCAAAAGGCAATGATAACGGAAACCAAAAGTCAAACGGCAATGGTAACGGAAACCAAAAGTCAAATGGCAATGGTAATGGTAAAAAACAGTAGCCTGAAGCAGTAAAAAATTAGCAAAATACCGTGAATTTCAAAAACCGGCGTTTCTAGTACAATACCGGATCACGATATTCACAAATTAAGGACTTGGGTTTTAACTTAAGTCCTTTTTCTTTTTATGTGAGACATTGTGTGCGAAACAGCACGGATTACAAATCCGCGCCATCGGGTTTTATAATAAATTTATTTTGCTAAAATCATAAGCAATCAACAAAGGTGTATTTTCCTAATTTTGCAACATGAAATGGGCATAACGGAAACACGATACAATCACCTATTAAAATAGGCACATTACATATGACCTATAAAAACAATAAATAATCACATATGAAATCCACTAAATATTTTTGATTGATAATGAAGGAGCTGTGCAGATTGAATTTATCATCCGGATATTCCCGTATCAATTCCTGAATGGATTTTATATCCAATTATACGGTAAATGGGAAAGTTACTCCAAGGAAACAGTGTCTCCTTAATTTCTTTTATGGCCTGCAAATCTCCTTTCCTGTTAACGCTGCTTAAATGCGCTTCCAAATTTGTATTTATATTTTAGCACAAGTTAAAAATGTTATTGGTAATAAATATAACGAATTAACTTCAATTATTTTATGATTACTATTTTTTTAAATACTCCATAAAATTCGCAAATGCGGTGATTTTGAAATAATAATATCACGATTTTGTGGTAATTAAAACAAATTTACCTTAACCTCCTTTATATTTTTTTGAGGTTCAGCATACTCAGTAATAGCAGATAAGATTGCAAAAAAAACTTTTAAAATTTTTAGTGTCTTTTTTTGAAGGTCAGCTCTCTCTCCAGATATACAATTGCCATCATTCATCAAAACAGCAAACTAAACTACTCTGCACTGAAAGTGCAGAGGTTTGTTTTACTGGGGACTGAAAGTCCCCTTACCTATTCTAAT
>Ga0209347_1001532_pt1 | contig 36495 bp, 30 predicted proteins | sample AutmiccommuBRH23_FD_187382 | JGI IMG/M metagenome (GOLD analysis project Ga0209347, IMG submission 187382) | Deep subsurface microbial communities from Mt. Terri, Switzerland - Autotrophic microbial communities BRH/23 (SPAdes) (version 2) | ecosystem: Environmental > Aquatic > Deep subsurface >...
GAAAACAATTTCCCCGCCGTAGTAACCAAGAAGGACCACCGCGCTGAAAGACAGAAAATAGAGGAGAATCTGGGGGAGCGAACGGGCGGAATGCTTTTGGTGCAACAGGAGCGCTCCGGCCAGGAAAACGGTGAGGATGCCGGCAAGAAGGATTTTCATTTTGATCGAATACATCCAATTGCCGCCATGATAGTGCTGCCAGTCCATGTATCCGAGGATCACCGTGGGAAATATCCCCAGAAACGCAAGGGTGATGCAGTGCCGGGCGGTCCGGGCGTACTTGTCGAAGCCGGGCAGGAGCGACAGCAATGCGAATGTCAGTCCGCCGATCGTCAGACCCATGGGGACATAGGTCAGGGGCGGATGGATCGGGTGGTCGTAACCGAGGCCGGTCAACCATTCATAGATAAAACCGATTTCCATGACAGGGCCTTTTTTTAGTGATTATCCTAAATGATAAGGGTCAAATGCAGATCCAAGACATAACGTCCTTCATTCATATTGGGGGCGTTTTCATGGTATTTTTTTTAAAAAAGGTGTTTTACCATGTGGACTTACACGGGCCGGAAACGGCCGGATTTCGCAGAAACGCCAGGCCCGGGAGAGGAATCGGTGTGGGACTATCCCCGGCCGCCCCGGCTTGAGGCCGACAGCAGGCTTGTAGAGGTCAAAACCGGGGAGCGAATGGTGGCATCCTCCCGGCGGTGTATACGAGTCCTGGAAACCGCCAGTCCCCCCACGTTCTACCTGCCGCCGGAAGATGTGCATCGGGACCTGCTCTCCCCAGCTCCGGGGCGTTCCCATTGCGAGTGGAAAGGGATCGCCCGCTATTGGACGTTGCGGGAAAGCCCGGACGACTCCCCGGTCGGCTGGAGCTACCCGGACCCGACGCCGGCATTCGAAGCGATTCGCGGATACATTTCATTTTACCCGGCAATTCTGGAGTGCTATGTTGCAGGGGAGCGGGTTCGTCCCCAACCCGGGAGATTCTACGGCGGATGGATTACCCGCGAAATCGTCGGGCCGTTCAAGGGAGAACCGGGCTCGGAAGGATGGTAGATCGATATGGGTATTTACGGCATTTAATCACAGGGAGGTATCTGAGATGGCGCAAATGACGAAACGGATGCAGGAATTGTTTGAAAAAGTCCCCACCGCGGTGCTGGCCACGGCAACCGGCGACGGTACGCCCAATGCGGTGCCGGTCGGAGCGAAAAAGGTGCTCGACGATGAAACGATTCTGATATCCGACCAATTTTTCAACAAGACGATCGCCAACCTGAAAATCAATCCCAAAGTAGCGATTTCGTTCTGGGACGGATATGAAGGGTATCAGTTCAAGGGGACGGTCACCATCGAAACAACCGGCAACCGGTTTGAAGAGACGGCCAAATGGATCGAGGAATTGGGGAACAAAGCCGGTTTTCCTCTGAAATCGAAAGGGGCCGTGATCGTTAAAATCGATGAGATTTTTGGGCTGGCCCCGGGGCCGGGTGCGGGGAAAAAACTGGCCTGATGGATGGCAACGTAAAAAGCTACGAACTCGGCTTCGCCGCGTTTTTGGCGGAAAGTAACTCATTATATAGGATGTGCTGACGCAGGAAGCGCATCGCGATTGATGCGCTTCCTGCGTCAGCACATCCTACAATTTGAGCCATTCGGGGCCGGGTTGCTGAAATCGAGTTCCTTAGAAGTCCAACTTCTGCGTTGCGCTTCTTCGCGCGCCTTGAATTTGGCGCTTTTTATGTGGCCATCAAATACCGACTTTTGATGAGTTCATCATGGAATGATTGGAAGGTGAGGTATGGAAAACGTAGCGGTGGTCGGCGCTAGTCCAAATGATGAGCGATTTTCCAACAAGGCGATGCGGCTGCTCGCTGAAAAAGGGCATAACCCGATCCCGGTTGCCCCGGCGCATCGGGAAATTCTGGAACGTAAAGTATACGCGACGCTTTCCGCCGTTTCCGACAGGATTGACACGGTAACCCTTTACGTGGGGGCAAAGCGCCAGGCCGCCGTCATCGACGAGCTGCTCCGGGCAGCGCCCCGGCGGGTCATCTTCAACCCGGGTACGGAAAATCCCGAAGCATACGATCGGCTGCGAGACGCGGGGATCGAGGTGGTCGAGGGGTGCACCCTGGTCATGCTGCGAACCCGGCAGTTTTGATGGAAACGTAAAAAGGCCAACTTCCGCGTTGCGCTTCATCCCTCGTCACTGCGGCGTACGACAAGTACGCCTATCCTCAGGATTTGCGCGCCTGACATTGGATATTGCCGTCCCAAACCGACATCCAAGGAATTATTTCTTTTCCAGCCCTGAAAGGGCTTCCCATTCCAGCCCAGGGCATCGCCCTGGGTAATAGAAGGTAAACAAAATTATCAAGCCCTGAAGGGGCGTTCCATGCTAAATCATATTTTTTTATATTATATGTCTGATAAATCGCCCCTCCAGGGCTCGGTCCGGTTTCTAACGTTCTCCCAGGGCGATGCCCTGGGCTGGGATATATCGCCCCTATGGGGCTTTTGATCAGTTCCTTTCTTTAAAAATGCGGCGTAGCGGGGTAAATAGCTTCCCAAGGAACTTGGATGTTTTTTCGTGCACGTGCACGGCTTTTAAACTTTGTTCCTCCCAGCAAAAACACCGCCCAGCGGGGTAAATAGCTTTTTACGAGCTCATCAATGTAGGCAGAAATCAATTGAATCGCTTTCAAACAAGAAAGATGCGCGAATGGAAATAAAAGCCGTGATATTCGATCTTGGGGGTGTGATCCTCGACTCGCCGATGGAAATTTTCGCCACGTTTGAAAAGGAGCGCGGACTCCCCCCTGATTTTCTCAACCGGATCATTGTCGACAGCGGGGCCCAGGGGGCATGGGCACGGCTGGAGCGGGGGGAGTTGACCCTGGAGGATTTTTTCGACGCGTTTGATACCGAGATTTCCGGCGCCGGCGCTGATATCTCCAGCCGGGACCTGATGGCGGCGGTCAATGACGGCGCCGCGGTCCGGCCACCGATGCTCGACGCCGTCCGACGGCTCCGGGATGCCGGCTTCAAAGTCGCCGCCCTGACCAACAACTGGCTGCTGGACCAGGACACGACGCCGGCGATGGAGGCGTTCAAGACGATGTTCGACGTTTTTGTCGAGTCAAGCCGGGTGGGACTGGCCAAGCCGGACCCGGCAATTTACCATTTGGTCCTCGATGAACTCGGCATCCGCCCCGAGCAGGCGGTTTTTTTGGACGATATCGGGCGAAACCTCAAACCGGCCCGGCAGATGGGGATGACCACCATAAAGGTCCAATCGGTCCCGGCTGCGCTGGCCGAGCTGGAAAAATTACTGGGGCTTCGCCTTACCGACTAAATCGCAGTCAATAGATCGGACTCCGACGGTCCGGCGGCGGTGGTGGCAGTGGCGGCGGCGGCTCATGCGTCTCCGGCAATGCCTCCATCAGCGGATCGTAACCGTCGCACCGGTCGACTTCACTTTGACCGAAATAATACCACCGGTGGATTTCGAGCGCCTTCACGGTCACGAGGGGGACGGTTGTGCCGTTGAACTCCGGGATCCTCCGCCCCAATACCGTGCCGGCGATCGTAACATCCTGTCCTTCTTCGTACTTTTCGCAATCGAGCAGCCCTTCGAAGAGGACGTAAAATTTTCCCTCGGAATATTTTTTTGATTTCGGCTGGTCGAACATCCCCAGGGGCGCCTGCAGGATTACCATCCGGACCTTCCCGGGAACATTCCGGATCTCCTGGATATAGCCGCCCAGGATAACGGTTTCACCGACATATTCATCGGTGTGACGAACCAGCCGTTCAAACGAGACATCCACGGCCATTTCGCGCATGAATCGTGAAATGGTCGAGCAGGACGTCAGCAAGAGCAATCCGGCAAAGATCGCAATGAGTCCGCCAATAACTGCTTTCATGTCGATATCTCCTTATCCTCTCCCATACATCCACATCCAATCCGCCAGTCCTTTCCGGACCCGATTGAGACCCCGCGTATCGTTCAGCCGCCAGCGCCAGTTGCCGTTTCCCAGCCCCGGACGATTCATGCGGGCATCTTCTCCCAATCCCAGGATGTCCTGCACGGGAAAGATCGCCGTATCGGCCACCGAACCCATCACCAGCCGGATCATCGTCTCGTGGGCCCGTTCCGGGGAAAACCGGCAGCCGGCGTAGCGCATCAGGCGGTTTTTCATCTCCTCGTCCGCTTCTTTTTCGAACCACCCCCGGGAGGTGTTGTTGTCGTGGGTGCCGGTGTAGGCGATGCAGTGCCGGGGATAGTTGTGGGGGGCATGGGGGTTCCCGGGAAGCCCGCCGTCCATGCCGAACTGAAGAACCCGCATCCCCGGGAGTCCGAAATGGCCGATCACTTCCCGCACATCGGCCGTGATGGTCCCCAGGTCCTCGGCGATGAACGGCATGAAGGGAAACCGGTTCCGCAGCCGGTTCAGGAAGGCCCAGACCGGCGCCGGGCGCCACTCCCCGTGAATGGCAGTGGTCTCCCCGGCCGCCACTTCCCAGAATGCGACCAGACCCCGGAAATGATCGATCCGAATAATTTCGAAGAGTTCCAGGTTCCGGGCGATCCGGTCGACCCACCAATCGAATCCCTGCTGCTCCATTACGTCCCAGCGGTAGATCGGTGACCCCCACAGCTGGCCGGTCTCGCTGAAATAATCGGGCGGCACCCCGGAGACGGAGACCGGGTTGCCGTGATCATCGAGCTTGAACAGGTGCGGGTGGGCCCAGACGTCCGCGCTGTCATGCTGGACATATATCGGCAGATCGCCAATGATCCGGACGTTTTTCCGGCGGCACCACCCCCGCAGGGCCTGCCACTGCCGGGCAAAGAGGTACTGGAGGATTTTTTCGTTTTCGATCCGGTCGGCCAGGGTGTGCCGGACCTCGTTCAGGGCGTCGGGATGATGCATCCGGACCGGCTCGGGCCACTGGTGCCAGGCGGTCTTGCCGAACGCCTCCTTGAGCACCCGGAAAAGGGTGAAATCATCGAGCCACCCGTTCTCCCGGGCGCAGAAAGCACGAAATCCGGCGGAAAGCCCCTTTTCCCGGAACCGGTCACACGCGTTTGACAGCAGCCGGCTCTTGAACTCGACCACCGGGTTGAATTCGACCCGTGTTCCCGACTGCCCGGGGAAACCCTGGAGGTCTTCCCGGTCGAGCAGTCCGTCCCGCGCCAGGAGCGCCGGGCTGATCAGGAGGGGATTGGCGGCAAAGGCGGAGATGCTCTGGTACGGGGAGTGATCGTACTCCGGGGAGGTGGGATTGAGCGGCAGGATCTGCCAGTACCGCTGGTTCGATTCGGCCAGCCAGTCGACGAACCGCCAGGCCGCCGGGCCGATGTCCCCGATCCCGAAAGGCGAGGGGAGCGAGGTGATGTGCATCAGGATGCCGCCGGCCCGGATATTCAACGATCCAGCCCTCCGATCATCAGGGCGGCGGGGAAACGGCCGAAAAGCGCTCCGGCATCCATCCGTCCGTTTTCAAAACGGATGGTTTCTCCGGTCAGAACGTTTTGCCAGTCTTTCGGCGCCCCCTCCGGGAGAGTGACGGCCGTATCGGACCAGACCTCCCTGCCGAGGGGGAGATCGCCCGGTTCGATGAGGCCGATCAAAAAGCGAGGGACCGCGGTGATCGCCCAATCCGGGGATCGGCGTCGAGCAAAGGCGACCAGGTGATACTCCCGGTGCCCACGGGTTTCGAGCGGGATATAGTCGCCCTGCCGGAAAAGGTCCGGTTTTTCCCGCCGGGCGGCCAGGGCCGCCGCAATCAGATACATCTTGATCCGCCCGTCGGTCCGGGTCCGCAGCAATTCTTCCAGCAAGGCCGGCCGGTCCCGGCGCTCCCGTTCCCGGATCGCTTGCAGCGCCTCCTGCCGCCGGCCGTAATCGACCTCCCGGCGGTTGTCCGGGTCGACCAGGCTGAAATCGAACCATTCGGTCCCCTGATAAATGTCCGGAATCCCCGGGGCGGTGATTTTGACGAGTGCCTGGGCCAGGCTGTTGAAGATCCCGAAAGGGGCCACCCGCTCGAAAAAAGAGAGAAACCGGGTGAGGAAGACACTCCCCACATCCCCCTCATGGCGGGAATCCGCGCCTCCGCCGGGAGGCACTTCCAGGAGCTGGGCGAGAAACTCCCGGCATCCCGATTCGTATGCCGTGTCCGGGTCCTGCCAGTCCGTTTCCGATTTGGCCTCGCGGGCCGCCTTGACCGCGTACGCCTGTATCCGGTGGAGAAACCCGTCCCGTTCTTCCGGGGCAAAGGGGTAAGCACCCAGGAGGGTCTGGTAGAGGAGGTACTCCAAGTTCGATTCGGGAACCCGGCGGCCGTTCACCACCGGCTTGAGCCCGGCGTTCTCCTCCTGCCAGGCGGTGACCTCCCGGTCCCACTCGTCGGGGATCTCGGTCAGCACCCAGAGCCGGGCCCGGACATCCTCCCCCCGCTTGGAGTCATGGGTCGCCGTGGCGTTCAGGGTGTCCGGCCAACGGGCGAGGCGCTCCCGGCAGAAGGCGTGGAACCGCTCGGCCGGCGCACCGAAATCATCGGGCGCGCCGCCGACCTCGTTTAAAGCAATGAACCGGTTGTAGTTATAGAGGGCGGTATCTTCAAGCCCTTTGGCGGTCAGGGGGGCGGTGTACTGCTGGCAGTCGAGGATCACGTCGAGCCAGAGGCGCTTTTCGTCGCCGATGGCGTCTTCCGGCCCGTCAAACAGGTCCGGGTCGACGTCGAGATTCCATATCCGTTCCAGGAAATCAAATTCATAAGCGAGCGATTCCCGGTGGCGGCGGGCCTTGTTCATGGCGGCGGTGAACATCCGTTCGTCAAGTTCACTCCGCCCGGAGGCGTCCACATAAGTCCGGTAAACCGGGAAGCAGGCCAGGAGTTCGGCCAGGGCGCTCCGGAGCCGGGACGGAGGGATGTCCCTGCCGGGTCGATGTTTTGCCGCAATCCGGGAGAGGTGATGGACGATGTTGTCCAGATCGCCGGCGAACTGGCGGGCCATGGCGCGCCGTTTTCCTTCCTGGACGGAGAGATCGAAGCTGTGGCGCCTGCCAATAAACCGGGCATAGAGACCGGAAAAGGCCGGGCCGCTTTCCGGGCGGCGGAAGAGCCCCCCGGCGAGGGTGGCAAAATCGTAGCCGGTGGTCCCCTGGACCGGCCAGGATGCCGGGAGCGGTTCGCCTGGCGCCAGGATCTTTTCCACCAGGAGAAACGTGTCCGGGGCGTGTTCCCGGAGGCGTTCCAGGTAGGCTTTCGGATCGCGCAGCCCATCCACGTGGTCGATGCGGAGGCCCGTGAAGTCGCCGTTGCCGCAATGGGACAGGATCAGCCGGTGGGTCTTTTCAAACACCGCCGGATCGTGCATCCGGAGGGTGATCAGGTGGTTGATGTCGAAAAACCGCCGGTAGTTGATCTGGTCGGCCGCCGCCGCCCAGTAGGTGAGCCGGTAGCGCTGCCGGGAGAGGAGCCGGTCGAGGCGGGCGGTCGTTTCCGGTGATCCGGATTTGCCGGCGTACGATTCCAGGAGGCGCTTCAATGCCTGTCGGGCAGCCCCTTCCCGGTTCACGGCATAGGTCAGCTGTAGCAGCGCCTTTTCCCGTTCATCGGGATGGTTTTCGAGAAGCTGGATAACGGCCCGGATCTCCCGGCCGGCATCGGCCATCCGGTCCGGTGCGGTTGCGGTAAACGTTTCAAAGAGTTCGCGGATCAGCCCGGACTCGGTTTCCGTATCCAGGGGAAACCGCTGGTCGTAGTACCGGACCTCGAACCCGGTCGATTCGAGTTCCAGTGAAATCTCCCCGGTTTCAAGGATCTCGGCATAGTGGCCCCCCAGAAAGGGGGCCATCACTTTCCAGTGGAGGTTTGGCGCCGGATGATGCCAGTCGATATCGAACACGTCGAAATAGGTGGAGGCCGATCCCGACCGGAGAAGATCGGTCAGCATCCGGTTTTCAATGTCAAATGCCATGTGATTGGGGACAATATCCTGGAGCCATCCCATCCCGCGTTCACGGACGGCTCCGGCCAGTACGGAGAACCCGCTGTCCCCCCCCAGTTCGGCATTGAACCGGTTCATATCAATGATATCGTAGCCGTGGGCGCTTCCCGGCCGGGCCAGGAAGATCGGGGAGGCGTAGATATCGGAAATACCGAGATCCTGGAGGTAATCGAGACGCTCACGAATCTCCCGGAAACCGGAACCGGCATTCAGCTGGAGGCGGTAGGTGGATGTCGGGATGCGCATTACGTTACCTCTTTTCATTTCACCTCGAAATTCAGGATCTCTGCCACTTCATTCATCCGGTCGAGCCACTCGGCGGCGGATTTTCCGTCGGCGGCGGCGTTCATCAGTTCGTCCCGGCGGGTCCGCCACAGGTCGTAAAAAAGGTTCTGGGGCTTGCGCAGGTTCACCTCGAACGGCATATGGAAGGCGATCTCGGCCGCGGTGCGCAACTCCGCGAGACGCTCGGGCGACAGCGGTTCGTCGTGCAGGTTTCGGGATACCCGTTCCAGGTGCCTGCGAAAAGCGAATTCCAGGGTGTGGGTATCGAGATTCAGCCCGATCCGGTCGGCATCCTCCAGCAACTGGTCGATAATGGCATCATCCAGGAGATCGCTTTCGAGCGCCGCCTGCAGGTCGGCGTTCAGCACCATGTCGGCGGCCGAAAGGAGTGCTTTGGGAAGGGGAATGTTCATGTCCCTGAAAAATCGCATCATGGGAACGTGGGGTTTATAGATCCGCCGGTAGGCGGCCTCCGCGCTTTCAAGGGTCGGTTTCAGGAGGCGTTTCAATACCCGGAGCCGTTCGTCCCGGAACATGTTCCGGAGGGAATAGCCGGTCTTTCCGAACTGGTCGTACATGGCCCGGATGGTGCCCGGGAAGTCGACCTGGGCGAAGGCGTCTTCAAGCGACTGGACGGTCTTCCGGTAGGTCGCTTCGTCTTTCAGCGGGGCGACGGCGCATTCCAGGGTGTGATTCCCGATATAGAGGACCGCGACCACCAGGTTGATCTCCTCCAGTGTGATCTGCGACTTCACCCACGATTTACCGACCGCGAGCCGGGCCATCCCCGTCTCCCGCACGTTGTATTCCCAAGGGCGGACGGAATAACAGTAAACGGAGGTTTCCGCCTCGGTCCGGTCGGATGCCTCGAACAGGGAGATCATGGCGTAGTGGGCGCAAACCTCGGGTAGATCGACCACCGCCGGCCGGACGAATTTCATGTAGATATGGCGGCCATCGCGATGTTCGGGGATATTCGATTGGGCGGCCTGAAGGCGCTCCAGGAATTCGGGCTCCAGGCTCACTCCACACGATTCTTCCGCCAGTTGCACGGCCCGGCCGGCGTAATGGAACACCTGGGTGGTTTCGATCCCGGAGAGTTCGTCGAAAAACCAGCCGCAGCTGGTGAACATCAGCATGGCATTCCGCTGCATCTCCATTAGTCTGAAGAGCCGGATCTTTTCCGATTTCTCGATATCCGGGGATTGAAGGTGCCGGCGCATGAAACGGGCCAGCGATGCCTCCGAGCGGTCGTGAACGATTTCGACATAGTCATTGCGGGCCGCCCAGGGGTCTTTCAGCAGCCGGCCGGCTTCTTCCTCGTAGAGCGGAATCAAACTGTCCCTCAGCCAGTCGAGGGCGTCGCGCAGGGGCTGCCGCCATTTCTGGTGCCAGTGGGGATGGCCGCCGGAGTTGCACCCGCAGTCCGTGTGCCAGCGCGCCACCCCATGGGCGCAGCTCCAGGAGGTGTTCTCGATGATCCGGGCCTCGTGGACGGGGGGGTGCAATTCGAGAAATTCGCCGTAATTGGTGATCCGTGCCAGGTTTTCGGTTTCGATGTGATGGATGGCGTATGCCAGGGCCATGTCGGCCTGGTGGAAATGGTGGCCGAAGGTTTCCCCGTCGGTGGCGATATGGACCAGCTGCGCGTGGGAATCGTCCGGGGAGAACCCTTCCACCAGTTTGCGGGCCATCGCTTCCCCGGAGGTGAGCAGGTTTTCGAAGGCAACCGCGTGGGAAAGATAGCCGTCATAAAAAAAGATGGCGATTTCCTTTTTGTTCGGAAGCGCCTGCCGGTAGGCGATGCGCGTGTTCACCCGGCCGCCGGTGACATCCTGCCAGTCATCCGTCCCGATTTCCCGAACCTGCCCGGCCTGGTAGGGGGTGAGGACCGTAAAGCGGATCCCCAGGTCGGCCATGATCGAAAGGGTTTCCAGGTCGACGGCCGTTTCCGGCAGCCACATCCCTTCCGGCGGCCGGCCGTAATGGTGTTCGAAATCCCGGATTCCCCAATGGATCTGGGTATACTTGTCCCGCGCGTTCGCCAGGGGGAGGATCATGTGGTTGTAGACCTGGGCCATTGCCGATCCGTGCCCGGAAAAGCGCTCCCGGCTGTTCCTGTCGGCCTCGATAACGGCCTTGTAGACATCGGGGGCATTGGCGGTCATCCAGGAAAGGAGGGTGGCGCCGAAATTGAAACTGATCTTTTCGTAATTGTTGACGATTTCCTGGATATGGTTGTTTTCGCCCAGGATGCGGGAAAAGGCATTGGTGCCGTAGCATTCGGCCGAGATCCGCTCGTTCCAGTCATGGTAAGGGTAGGCCGAGTCCTGCTGCTCGATCCGTTCGAGCCAGGGATTTTCCCGGGGCGGCTGGTAAAAATGACCGTGGATGCAGATGTATTTTTCCATGGGGACATCCTTTAAAAGCTGGAAGAGGATTTAAGAAATAGAAGACAGAAGCCAGAAGCCAGAAGCCAGAATAAAACCATCTCTAATAGGAGAGGGCCAAATTTAACCGATGTGCTGACGCAGGAAGCGCATCGAACGCGATTGATGCGCTTCCTGCGTCAGCACATCCTATGTAATGGCCTCCGAGGAACTCCATTCGGCAACTCGTAACAAAATGACTCAAATTTGCTGATTTCGTCTTTCTTCTGGATTCTGGCTTCTGGATTCTGGATTCGCTTTTCGGGCTCCAAGTTCCTTTCTGTAAAAACGCGGAGCAGCCGAGTTGGCCAGCTTTTTACGAAGCCATCACAATTCCCTCTCAAAAACCACCACGCTGTGCGGCATCAGGGGGATGGCGGCCCAGTCGGCCGAGTCGATCCGTTCGGGCGCGGCGCCGCCGGGTCCGGCCCAGTTTTCGGCCGCGGAATCGATCCGCCGGACCCAGTTCTGGTTATAGACCATCAGTTCCTTCGTCTTCCGTTTCTCCGAGAAATTCATCAGCACCAGCACTTCGCTTTTTTTCCACCAGCGCCGCAGGACCAGGATTTTTTCTTTTTCATCGGCGGCCACATCCATCGATTTTTTGCTCAGCCGGCCGAGGGCCGGAATATCCCGGCGCATCCGGATGAGCTGGTGGTAAAAGGCATGGAGTTCGCTGTGGGGTGAAATCCGGAGAAGTTCGTGATCCAGGCGGGCCCGGCGAAAGGTCTCCTCAGATTTTGGATCGGGAGGCGTCTCCCGCCAGTTGAAGGCGGCAAATTCCCCGCGCCGTCCCTCGCGAACCCGTTCGACCAGTTCCGGATCATGGTGGTCGATGAAATAAAGAAAGGGGGCGGTCTCGCCATACTCCTCCCCCATGAACAGCAGGGGGAGGAAGGGGGAGAGCAGGACCGCCCCGGCCGCCAGTTTCAGCTGCTCGAAGCCGGTCAGCTGTCCCATCCGTTCCCCGAGCATCCGGTTGCCGACCTGGTCGTGGTTTTGACTGCAGACCACAAACTGGGACGCCGGAAGGGAGATGCTGGCGCTGCCGTGCCGGCGGCGGCGGTAGGGTGAATGCCGACCGGAATAGACGAATCCTTCCGAATAGGCCCGGGCCAGGTCGCCGAGATTGCCGAAGTCGCCATAATAGCCGTCGTTCTCTCCGGTGAGAAGGGCGTGAAGGGAATGATGGAAATCATCGCTCCACTGGGCGTCGATACCGAAACCGCCGAGCGCCTTCGGACGGATCACCCGGGAGTCGTTCAGGTCGCTTTCGGCGATAAGGTAAGCCTTCCGGTTTTCCTTTTCGGCCAAAAGATGGACGGCTTCGGCGAGTTCCATCAGGAAGGTGCGCGCGGAAAAATCCTTGATCGCATGGACCGCATCGAGCCGCAGGGCGTCGAACCGGAACGCGGAAATCCAGTAGAGGGCGTTTTCAATGAAGAACCGCCGGACGTGATCGCTCAACGGCCCGTCAAGGTTGATTGCCTCGCCCCAGGGGGTTTTGTAGTCATCTGTGAAATACGGGCCGAAATCCCGGAGATAGTTTCCTTCGGGTCCCAGGTGGTTGTAGACCACGTCCAGGACCACGGCGAGACCCCGCCGGTGGCAGGCATTGACGAATCGATGCAGCCCGTCCGGCCCCCCGTAGGTATTCTGGGGCGCGAAGGGGAAGACCCCGTCGTATCCCCAGTTGCGGCTTCCCGGAAACTGGGCGATCGGCATCAGTTCGACAGCGGTGATCCCCAGTTCCCTGAGCCGGTCGAGATGGGGAATCAGCGCCTCGAACGTCCCTTCCCGGGAGTAGACGCCCGGGTGGAGTTCGTAAAGAATGTAGTTCGACAGGGAAAGGCCGGACCACTCGTCGCCTTTCCGTTTCGGCGGGGCGGTGATCTCGGAGGGGCCGCGGATCCCCTCGGGCTGAAAGCGGGAGGCCGGATCGGGCCGGGTCACCGGGGACCGGTCCGTGTAATGAAGCCGGTAGAAATAGCGCCTCCCGGGTTCCACCCGTTCGATGATGCCGGTATGGTAGCCATCCCCGTCCGGTTCAAGGTCGAAGGAAGATTGGCGGGGTGCCTGGAGCAGCACCTGAACCCGCTCCACATGAGGCGCCCAGACATGAAACCGGCAACGCCCCTCTCCCAGGTATTCGGCGCCGAGCGGCGTTTCCTGGTGCATATATCTGTCCCTTGGATACATTGGTCGGTAAAAAGGTTCTGGATGGCAACGTAAAAAGTTCAAGATCAAGGCGCGCAAATCCCGAGGAGTGCAGCGTACTTACGCGTACGTGAAACGACGAGGGATGCGGCGCAACGCAGAGATTGGGCTTTTTACGGTGCCATCAGATATGGATCCGCTCCCGGGTTTCCTGCCGGACCGCGAGCATGACGGTCAGGTACTCCCGCAAGTGCCGGATCAAGAGGAAATTATCCCGTACAAACGCCCGGGCCTTTTGCCCCATTTCCTCAAGGACTTTTTCCTGCTTAAGCATGTAGCGGATGCGAAGTGCGGCCCCCTCCGGCGTGTTGACTAGGAAACCGGTATGGTGGTTCAGCACCTGGAGTCGGATGCCCCCCACATCGCCGCCGATCACCGGTTTTCCCTTCCACATGGCCTCGGTCACGGTCAGGCCGAACCCCTCTTTCAACGATTTCTGGAGCACCACTGTGGAGATACGCTGCAGGGCATTGATGGTCCGGTGGGCGTCGGGCGGCAGGAGGAGCACGTGGATGTCCGGGTCGTTTTCGGCTGCCGCGGTCACCTCTGCCAGGACTTCTTCGCCTTCCGGGTCGTCCGATGCGCCGCCGCCGGCCAGGATAAGCTGGATCGGTGGCCCGAATGCCTTGATGATGCGGTACGTCTGGATGACCCCCACAGGATCCTTGAACCGGTCGAACCGTGAGATCTGGGTGATGACAGGGCGGTCCGGGTCGATATTGTAGGTCCGGTAAACCGAATCGACCTCCTCCCGCGACAACTCGATGTTCTTTTCGCTCAGAGGGTCGATGCTCGGCGAGATGATGTAGGACGGGTGCGCCATCGGCTGGGCAAATGCCGACAGGGAATAGATGCTCGCATCATAGTTCTGGATGAACCGGCTCAGGTATTTCCAGACCGGCCGGTACGGCTGGCTGGCGTCGATATGGCACCGCCAGATCCATTTCCCCTTCCGGTCCGGGCACAGGTTCAGCAGCGGAGCGGGCTGCGGATCATGGATGAAGACGACATCGGCCGACTTGAGGACCGGTTCGAGCCGCTCGTAATTGCGGGCATTGGTCTCCTCGAAATGTTTCAGCAACGCGGCGGGTATCGGCGTCCGCATCCCCTGGAGGGTATTGTGCAGGCCTTTGGTACAGGCATAGAATTCCGAATCCCCGGTGATCACTTCCCAGCTGACGTTGATCCCGAGTTCCCGTTTCAGGGGAACCAGCCGGTGGAGGATTTCCGCCACGCCACCCCCCAGCTGGGTCGAGTTGACGTGCACCACGTGCAGGTCCCGCATCGGTTCGGCCAGTCGGCGCAGCTGTTCAATAGCCCGCCTTCCGGTGTATTCCGCGTATTGTTCAAGTGTTCCAACCATGAGCAGTCCCCCTGGTGAAATGCTGTCGGATGACATTCGTCAGTTGTGCCTGGAGTTCCGCCAGGCTGGTGAAATACGGGTCGATTCGGGCGATCTGCTCCGCCAGCTCCCCGTACGCGTCGCCCCAGGCCTTGAGCCAGACCGTGAAATCGTTGTCCCCGGAACGGGTACGCCGCCGGGAATCGATGAAATGATAAAAGATGCTGTTCTGGGAGAACCCGGCGATTTCCTCCGCCAGATCTTCCGGCGTATTGATGCGGGTGCGGGTGTCGATCACGACGAGCTGGGAGCGGAGGAAAAAGAACGGATGCGCCACATCGGTCATGTAGGTAAAGTCATCTTCGTCCATCCGCTCCTCTATGGCCTCGATGATGTTCATCCGCAGGTCGCTCATGTATTGGTAATTGACGGGGTTTATAATCGAGAGGCGTTCGGCGAGGCGCTTGTCATGGAGCTGATGGTATGCCCAGGCCGCGAAATCGTTCTGGTATTCCGGATCGACATAGTGGGGTCGCAGAAGCACGTCCCAGAAGTGGTAATACATGATCTCCTTGTCGGTCAGGCGCATCAGGCGGTCTTTGAGTTCCCTCAGGTTGTACGCCTTTTCTCCCGTGGCGATGGGAACAAGGGAACAGTCGATGACATTGAAAGGTTCAGGCATGTTCGGTCACCTTTTTCGTAAGAAACGGTTTTACGGTTATTACCGGGGATTCATTGACCTTAAATCTAGGAATGCCCGCGCCGTTTCAACATGAGGGAAATCCGGTATAACCCTTCCCGGGAAACTGTATTTTAAGGATGGGGGTAAAAGAACGTGCCTGCCTATCGTGCTCGTGCGCGTAATCGTAATCGGGAATTGAAGGTCCGATTACGCGTACGATTTCGCGCACGCGCACGAATAATAAAGATGAAGTTCCCGAAGCAGTTGGCCATCCCGCCACATCAGGATGACGGAATATCCTTACGGCATTACGTTTTGTAAATACGGTATGGCGAAGCAATACAGATGGGAACGGAGGTCCATTCATGCATATCCTGATGCTGGCGTCGGAAAACGACGCACTGGAGGGGGCCAAGGTCGGGGGACTGGCCGATGTCGTCCGGGACGCACCCATTGCCTTGGCCCGGCAGGGTTGCCAGGTCACGGTGGTAACCCCCGCCTACAATTTTCTCCACACGGTCCCCGGAGCGCGCGGGTTTCATGAATTCAGCGTCTATTTCAGGGGATATCCCTGCTACATCAATGCCTATGAGGTTCCCGGCCGGCCGTCGCACCCCGACGTGACCCAGCTGGTGCTCCATCATCCGGACCTGTGGGCCACGGCGCCAAACCAGCTTTACTACCACGATTCACCGGAGAGTCCCTTCGCCACGGACGCCAACCGGTTCGCCCTTTTCTGCCTGGCGGCCGCGGAGCTGATCCGGTCCCGGCGGTACCGGGGCGAGATAGACTGCATTCACCTCCACGACTGGCCGGCGTCCCTCCTGATGATGCTTCGCGAGTACCACCACTGGTACCACCCGTTAAAAGAGATCCGCACCGTCATCACGATCCACAACCTGGCCATGCAGGGGGTGCGCCCCTTGCGCGGGGATGATTCCTCGCTCGAAGCCTGGTACCCGGGGCTCCCCTATGACTGGTTCGCCGTGTCTGACCGGCGCTGGCCGGGGAGCATCAACCCGATGGCCGCCGCCATCCGGATAGCCGATAAGGTGCATGCGGTCTCCCCGAGCTATGCGGCGGAGATCCTTCAGCCGAACCGGACCCCGGTATTTTACGGGGGAGAAGGCCTTGAATCGGACCTGGCCTATGCCGCCGGGCAGGGGCGCCTGGTGGGGATACTGAACGGCACCGATTACCCGGAGGAACGGCTCGTCCCCCGGGTGGATCCCGATGAACTGTTCCGGGCGTTGCGCTCGGCCGCGGTTTCATGGAGCGGGGGCGAACATGCGGTTCCCGCTCCCCATTTCCTTGCGTTCGCCCGCCTGACCGAGCGGATGGAATGGAAGACGGGTCCTGGATTGATCCTGACCAGCGTCACCCGGGTGGTGGAGCAGAAACTCCTGCTCCTGCTTTCCCATGGATCGAACGGCCGGTCCGGCCTGGAAAACCTCCTCGCCCTGCTTGACGAAAAGGACCTGTATATTCTCCTGGGGTTTGGCGATTACGGCTATGATCGGTTTTTTGCGCGAATGAGCGCGGCGCATTCGAATTTTATTTTCCTCAACGGCTACTCGACAGACGTCGCCCGGCTCCTTTACGCCAACGGCGACTTGTTCATTATGCCGAGTTCCTTTGAGCCGTGCGGGATTTCCCAGATGCTCGCCATGCGCGATGGCCAGCCTTGCCTGGTACACCGGGTCGGGGGATTGAAGGATACGGTTACGGATGGTGAAAACGGCTTCGCGTTTGGCGGGGATAGCTTGTCCGACCAGGTCGATGACATGGTCGCCGTTGCGGAAAAAGCGGTCCACATCGCCCGGAACCAGCCCGGCCGCTGGGAGCAGATCCGGCGCCAGGCCGCGGCCGCGCGTTTTTCATGGGATGATTCGGTGCGGCGGTACATCGATGAACTCTATCGCCCGCCGGGGCAGGACCAAGCGTAAGGATTTTGGGTCTTTTAGTAGAAGAAAAGGGGAAAATCGGCGGTCAGAAATGCCCGAATGGGCATCAATAAGGAAGAGGGTCGGTTCCTGTCGCTCAAGTTCGAGCAGGCATGGCGAAGCTTTGGGTGGGCCCGAACCAGCGGCATTCTACCAGTTTGACAGGTAGTCGATGGCGCCGGGTTCGAGCCCACTCCCTTTTGGGGTTAGTATCCCCAACCGTTGAGTTGCTCCCCCTGAATTCCCTTGTATAAAACCTGCTTTTCCGTCGTCTTTCGCATGACTCAGTTCCTGGGATAAACGCGGTTTACGGATGAACGGTTGATCCCGTGTTGAAACAGTGTTCATGATGGTTCTCATGTAACGTTAGCGTAAAGAAAAAGACAATCGGGGAAACCCTGATTTTCCCGAGGGGAATCCCTGAATGGGACGCGTTTCATAATGGACCGACGGGGGAATAAGCCCGGCCGGGAAGTAGATGGAAATTGAACGAACCGGCTTGACTTGCCGGTTTTCGTGCATAGAGTTATTGAAATCTTTAACAACAGAGGAGCTGTTCATCATGGAAAAAGTGGAACAAGGAAAGTTTGTATGTGTCGATTACACGGGAACGCTGGACAACGGCGACGTATTTGATACGAGCCACGAGGGCCAGCCGATCGAAGTACACGTCGGCGCCGGGCAGGTGGTGAAGGGATTTGAAGAAGCCCTGATGGGGATGGAATTGAACGGAAAGAAGGTGTTTACCCTCAATCCGGAAGCGGCCTACGGAGACCGTGATGAAAGCTTGACGCACACGTTTTCCCGGGAAGAAATCCCCCCGGATGTCGATCCCCAGGTGGGCGATGTGATCGGCTTGCAGACCCCCGATGGCCAGCAGGTACCGGCCCAGATCACCCACGCCGATGACAAGAAGGTCGTCGTTGACCTGAACCATCCCCTTGCCGGGAAATCCCTGACGTTTGAGGTGCAAATTGTCGGGATCAGCGATTCACCGACCCAGCGCCACGAATGTGGTGGCGGCTGCAACTGCGGTTAAAAAATGGGGCGGGAATCGGAAATTTCCGTTCCCGCCATTTCTTTTCCCCGAATCCGAAAAACCACTCCCTGTCACAATGCCGATAATCACGGATCGCCTCGATGCCTTAAGGACTTTCGCAAGAGCCGCCACGTTCTTCCTCATCGTCGCCGCGCTTTACCTGAGCCTGGCCGATATCCGGGAAACACCCGGACTCGACCTGACCTGGGACAAACTCAATCATTCCCTCGGCTATTTTCTGCTCATCGGATTTGCCGATCTCGGTTTCCGGACGGGAAACCGGTTGGCACTCAAGACAGGTTTGGTCTTTTCCTACGGCCTCTCCCTCGAAGTCGCCCAGTATTTTCTTCCTTACCGGGAATTCAGTATCCCGGACCTCGCGGCCAACGGGCTCGGCATCCTCTTTTTTCTTTTCCTGCGGCTCGGCCTGAAGCACCTGCCGGTTTATCGAGACCTGCAAGAGACGGCCTCTCCAGCGATCCATTCATAAACAAACATTACCGCACCAGAAGGACCGGGTTAGTGATCCGGTCAATCAGAAGGAGGAGTTCCCCGGGCTTCCCGTCGACCGCATCAACCGGAAGGACCAGGGGCTGGCGGTATTTGGATTGGAGAAGCTGCATCAATCCGCGAAGTGCCGGGGTCCGGAGAGGGTGGCAGATAACGGAGACGTCTTTCGCATCCGACATTCGCCCATCCACCTCTTTTTTCTTTTCCTGAAAAACGTCCCGGGTGCCGGACGGGATCAGCACTTCGAGAAGGCCGCCGGAAGCCCTGGCAAGGTGGACGGCAATATCCAACGCCCGGGCGGAAAGATCGGACCCGGTGTAGACGGCCATGACCGGCGATATCAGCCGTAGGCCTTCCTGGAGAATCAGAGTCGTTCCCCGTCCGTGGGTGATCAGGTGCCGAACCGTCGACCCCATGGTCGATCGGAGAAGGGTGCGCCCGAACCGCCCGATTACGGTCAAGTCGGCCGTACCGGTCTGTTCCACAATCACCGTCCGCACCCCCCCGCGGCGGACCTCGAAGGTCCAAATCACCTCATGGCTGTCGGCAAGGGCGCCGATCATCCGGCGGAGCCGCTCGGCCTGAAGGCGAAAATCCCGCTCCAGGTCGACGGCCCGGAGCGGCTGGGCGTCATAGGTGCAGACTTCCCGGAAAAACGGGTATTGGGATACGGCCAGCAGATCGGAATCTTCCACGAACAGACCGCATAACTCGGCTTTCAGTGCCGCGGCCAGGACGGTGGCCGCCTCCAGGGCGGCCCGGCTGTGCCGGGATTCGTCAAGGGGGACCAGGATGCGGCGGATGACCATTTTTCCCTGTTTAGGACTCACGCTCATCTCCCGGCGCTTCCGTTCCCTTGGCGAATTTCTGCATGTTCTCGGAAAACTTACGGAGCTTCGCCTGTACACTGCCGTTCACCGTATCGTCGGGGAACCGGTTTTCGCCGTCCGGTTCGCCGGCCCGCATCCCGGTCAGCAGTTCGATCCCCTGGTCGACGGTCTCGACGGGAAAAACGTGGAACCGTTCCTCCCGGATCGCGTCGACCACGTCTTTCCGGAGCATCAGGTGCTTGACATTGGTGGCCGGAATCAGCACCCCCTGTCTGCCGGTCAACCCTTTCTTCCGGCAGACGTCGTAAAACCCCTCGATCTTCTCGTTGACGCCGCCGATCGCCTGGATTCGGCCATACTGGTCGACCGAACCGGTCACTGCGAACCCCTGGCGGACCGGTATCCCGGAAATGGCGGAGATCAGGGCATAGAGTTCGGCCGACGAGGCGCTGTCCCCTTCGACCCCCCCGTAGGACTGCTCGAAGACAAGCGATGCGTTCAGGGACAGCGGCCGGTCCAGGGCGTACCGGGCCCCCAGGAACCCCGAAAGGATCAGGACCCCTTTGGAATGGATCGGTCCGCTCAGCTTGGCTTCCCGCTCGATATCGATCACCTGTCCTTTTCCCATCTGGACCCGGGCGCTGATCCGGCTCGGGCGGCCGAAGGCGAAATCGCCGAGCATGATCACGGAAAGCCCGTTGACCTGCCCGACCTGGCTCCCTTCGGTGTCGATGTAGAGGGTCCCTCGTTCGATCTCTTCCTGGACCCGTTCGCGCAGCCGGTCCGCCCGGTAGATCTTGGAGTCGATGGCTTTCTGGACATCTTCGGCCGTAACCGGCCCGCCCCCGTTCCGCCGCGCCCAGTAATCGGCTTCGAGCATCAGGTCGCGAATATCCCGGATGCGGGTATTGAGCCGTTCCTTGTCCCCCGCCATCCGGGAACTCTGTTCGATCAGCCGGCCGATGGCCCCCTTGTCGAAGTCGAGGAGCTTCTCCCGGGAAACGATCGATCCCAGGAGCCGGGCATAGGTTTCCTGGTTTCCCCGGTTCCGCTCCATCTGAACGTCGAAATCGGCGGCCACCTTGAAGAGTTCGGAAAATTCGGGGTCGAGTTCCTGGAGCATATAGTAGACAAAGGGCATGCCGATCAGGACCACCTTCACGTCGAGTGGGATCGGTTCCGGATCGAGCATGACCGTACTGAGCAGACTGTACATCTCGGCCAGCGATTCGATCTTGACTCGGTTCGATTTGAGCGCCCGCTTCAACCCTTCCCAGGCGCCCGGCTGGGTGAGCACCTTGCGGGCGTCGAGGACAAGCGCGCCGCCATTTGCCCGGTGGAGCGCTCCGGATTTGATCAGGTTGAAATCGGTGATCAGGGCACCCATCTGGGAGAGGTGCTCGACCTTCCCCACCAGGCTTGCAAAGGTGGGGTTGTCATCGAAAATTACCGGGGCGCCTTTCCGGCGGCTGTTGTCGACAATCAGGTTGACCTTGTAGCGGCGCAGGACAGGGGAATTCATGTCGATTTCCCCGCTGGTCGGTTGCTGCTGCTGCATCTGGGCGAGCAGACGACCCATCTGCCCACCCGTCTGCTGGTGCTGCTCCCCGCCGGAGATAAACATGGTGAGATTTTCGGTGATATCCTTTTTTACGGCGTCGAGGTGCTCGCCCACACCCTTCACATCGGTGTATTCGTTTCGGATTTCGTCAATCAGTTCCGAAATGGAATATTGGGCGATCTCGCCGTTCAGTTTCTCGACTTTTTCACGGATCTCCTTCTGCCAATGGGGGATTTTCTGGAACACCTTCTGGGATTCGGCCTGAAGTCCCTCGATCACCTTGTCGTAATATTTTCGCCCTTCCTCCGGGACCTGCTGGTACTCGTCCGGCGGCATGACCTCGCCGTTTGCCTTGAGGGGGGCGAAGGCAATCCCGTTCGGGGTCCGGATGATGGTGAGCCCTTTGTCCCTGGCTCGGCTGTTGATCTCTTCAAAGGCGCTCCCCTGCCGGTCTTTCAATTCCTGTTCGATGGAATGGACCCGGTTCTGGTATTCCTCGCTTTCGAACGCTGCCTTCAAGGCATTGCGGGCGTCCCGGACCATTTTCTCCATCGCCTTGGCGAAACTGGACCCTTTTCCCGCCGGTATCCGGAGCGCCCGGGGCCGGGTGAAATCCTCGAAATTATTCACATAGCACCAGTCGTCGGGTGTTTCCGAATCCTCGAAATTCCGGTCCATGACCTGCCGGACCATGCTGTGACGCCCGGTTCCGGGCGGTCCCAGGGCAAAGATATTGTACCCTTCGCGCCGGATGCCGGTGCCGAACCGCAACGATTCAACGGCCCTTGGCTGGCACAGCGCCTCGCTCAGATCCTCGATCGGTTCGAGATCCGCGGAGGTATTGAATGTGAATCGGCTCAGATCACAGGCCTGGTATACGTCCTCGGCGATTAAGCGTTCGACGACCATTATCGGGTTCCCCTTGTTGAATTTTTTTTCGGCACATGGCGCAACCGGCATGCGCCGGTGTCCCTGCTTTTTTTACCTGCCTTTATGTAAAGGCTATGCATCCGCGTCCGGATTATCAAACCCCGTCCCGGCTTTGCTTTCCGCTGGCATTGAAAACGACTTTCACTGGACACCATGCCTTATCCCGGAAGCGATATCTTTCCCCTTGACATTTGGCATCTGTTCGATATGTTCAAGGCCGTTCGCGGCAGGACTGTCATTACTAATTAATAATAACGATAAGGATTTACCTTGCTTCTGGAAACGATCGGATCGGGGCGCGCCGGGCGCCGGCAATCATGAGCAACGACGACTGGATTTCGCGACAGTCACGGAAGTCCCTGGAGCGCCTCCTCCCCCGGATGCGGGCGAAGCTGGGGCCCGGGGACGATGCCCTGTGGGAAACGTTCGAGGGCCGTCTCAATGCGCATTGGGATCGGCTGTTCCGGCTCCTGGTTCAGCTCTACGGCTGGCAGTACGATTTTTTCTTCCACCTGGAACAGATCATGCTGATGGCCGTTTCCGCCTGGGGCGACCGGCCGGACTATCTCAAGGCGGTCGACAGGGACAGGGAAGAAAATCCCCAGTGGTTCCAGTCCGAACAGATGACCGGCGGCGTCCTCTACGTCGACCTGTTCAGCGACAAGCTGGCCGGACTGCATGAGCATATCCCGTACTTCAAAACACTGGGGCTCACCTACCTGCACCTGATGCCGCTGTTCGCCGTTCCCCACGGCAACAACGACGGCGGCTACGCGGTGAGCGACTACCGGGCCATCAACCCGGACATCGGCTCGATCGAAGAGCTGACCGCCCTTGCCCGGATTCTTCACAATGAGGGGATCTGCCTGGCGCTTGATTTCGTGATGAACCACACCTCGGACGAACATATGTGGGCGCGGCAGGCCCGGGCGGGAAATCCGGATTTCCAGGAATACTATCTGATGTTCGACGACCGGGGCACGGTCGATCAGTACCAGCACCACCTGCGCGACATCTTCCCGGACATCCGGCGGGGGAGCTTCACCCGGGATGACCAGACCGGCAAATGGGTCTGGACCACCTTCAACAGCTTCCAATGGGACCTCAATTACGCCAATCCGGCGGTATTCCGGGTGATGGCCGAAGAGATGTTCTTCCTGGCCAACGTAGGGGTGCAGGTCCTGCGCCTCGATGCCGTCGCCTTCATCTGGAAGCGGATGGGGACCTCGTGCGAAAATCTCCCCGAGGCGCACATGCTCCTTCAGGCGTTCAATGCCTTGGCCAGCATCGTGGCGCCCTCGCTCCTGTTCAAATCCGAGGCGATCGTCCACCCGGACGAGGTCGTCCGGTATATCGGAAAAGACGAGTGTCAGCTCTCCTACAACCCGATGCTGATGGCGCTTCTCTGGGAGGCGCTGGCCACCCGGAAGGTGGATCTCCTTACCCATGCCATGCGCCGGCGCAACCGCATCGACGCCGACTGCGCGTGGGTCAATTACCTCCGCTGCCATGACGATATCGGGTGGACCTTCGACGATGCCGACGCGCTCGATCTGGGGATCGATCCCAACGGGCATCGCCGTTTTCTGAACGATTTTTACACCGGGAATTTCCCCGGCTCGTTCGCCACGGGAATGCCGTTCGGGTACAACCCGGATACCGGCGACCTGCGGATCTCGGGGACCCTTGCCTCCCTCGCCGGCCTTGAACAGGCGTTGCGGGAGAAAGTCCCGGTTCTCATCGAGGCCGCGGTCCAGCGGATCAATCTCCTGCGGAGCATCATGATCAGCGCCGGGGGGATACCCCTGATCTATATCGGCGACGAATGGGGAATGCTCAACGACTACACTTATCTTTCCGACCCGGCCAAGGCGACCGACAGCCGGTGGGTCCACCGGTCCCGTCAGCGCTGGCAGAGCCGCCGGGACCTGACCGACCCCGAGGCCCTGGAATGGCGGTTTTTCAATGAAATCGTTAAACTGATCGCCTTGCGCAAACAGCTCCCCGCCATGTCCAACGGCGCCATGGAAGTGATCGATACGGAAAACCCGCATCTGTTCGGCTACATCCGGGCGTATGGGGGACAGAAGCTGGTGATCGTCAACAATTTCTCCGAATTTCTCCAGACGTTTCCCGGCGCCGCGCTGAATCGAGCCGCCTCCGATACTCGCTTCATCGACCGGATCAGCGGAAAGCCGATTCCCGATGGTGATAATCTGGTGCTCGGTCCCTACCAGTTTCTGTGGCTGGAGTGCATCCCGGGGTCGCATTCATAATTGACCATTCTCAATTGCAGTTCAATATTGATAAAATGGCCGATGCGAATTGTTTATTGGCAATTATGAATAAAATCGGGTATTCTTCTGATCCTCAAAGGGAGAAGACGGATGGAACACCGGCATATCGATGTTAAACCCGGACAATGGGGGGTCGCGGTAATTCATTCGATTTGGGAACGCGGCACGGATGAGGATATCAAGGCGCTGCTTCGCGAAGTAAAGACTACCCGGAAGCCGCCGATGCCGTAAGAAGGGCCATTCCCCATTCCACGGTTTATGGATTCCCCACGCTATTTGCGCTGTACCTGGAAAAAATTTATGGGAGATGAAGAACATTACGGGGAGCGGTGGGAAAAACTGATAGAGGCCGCCTCTAATTTCCAGAAGATCAAACTCCGCTCACACAAACAGCCGCTGCATTAATTCGCGGTGGGAAAAACTGATAGAAGCCGCCTCTAATTTCCAGAAGATCAAACCTCGCTCACACAAACAGCCGCTGCATTAATTCCAGGTAAATTTCGGCGGACCGGCAGACCTGGTCAAAGGAGATCGACTCGTCGATGGCATGGGCATCCTCCAGGCGTCCCGGACCCAGCACCACCGGCTTGATCCCGGCGGTCCAGAGCTGGTTGGCATCGGAATGGCTCCGGAACTCCGCGGTTTCCCATGGAATCGACCGGCCTTCGTAGGTCGTCTTGAGCGTTTCCACCATCGATCCCTTTTCCGGCAGCCGGTATCCCGCATCAATGGTCTCGATATGAAAATTCATATCGCCCTCGGGCACGGGGGATAGCCCGCCGAGGCTGACCTCTTCCAGTGCGGTGACGATTTCTCCGATTGGCGCATCGGCCGGCGCATGGATATCGAGCCAGGCCTCGCACCGGTCCGGAGACGAAAAACCTGACGGATTGCTGTGCAGATCCCGGAAATTGTAGACCACCTCCGGGTGCTTCTCCCGGAGGAACTGGGACACCCGGAGCATCATGTGCAGTAGGGTTTCGGTGGCGTTCTGCCGGCTGCCGGCAATCGATGCGTGGACCCGTTTTCCCGTGCTGGCCATCTGGATTTCCATGTAGCCGTAACAACTCAGGCAGGGGATCAGGTCGGTCGGTTCGCCGACGATCGCCCAGGGAAAATGGTAATCGTCGGTCAGTTTATCCGCCCCGTCGCCGTTTTCCTCTTCGCCAACCACCAGGCAGAGGGCGACCGGGGCCTGGAAGTTCCGTGCCCCCTGAAATTCGAGAAAGCTCTCGATCATGGCCGCGCATCCGGACTTCATGTCGGCGGACCCCAGTCCCCGGATCTGGTCCCCTTCGAGATTAAAACCATAATCCTCGATATCATAGGCATAAACCGTATCAAGGTGGCCGATCAGGGCCAGCTGGATATCGTCCGTGTCCGGCAGGACGAGGAGGTTGTAGCGGGATTCATCAACCGGCTGCGCCACGGCGGGGACGCCGCGGCGCTTGAGGTATCCTTTCAAGTAATCGAGAAGGTCGTTTTCTTTGCCGGAGGGGCTGTAGATATCGATCATCCGGCGGAGAAGCTGCTTCATTCGCGGGGGCTGGATCATCATGGGTCGGATTTCCCGGGCGGACCATGCGGCCGTTATGCGGCGCCGTTCGTCTTTTTCTTGAGGCGCTGGCGCTCATGGTCGAGGTTCATGGTCAGGTAAATGTGTTCCTGCGGATTGCCGAATCCCTGCTCTTCAAAAAAACCAAGGGCCTTGGTGTTGTCCGCGTCCATATCGACGACCAGGATCCGGACCCCTTCCTGCAGCATCAGGGATTTGAATCGCTGGAACAGCCGCTCGGCAATGCCGGTCCGCTGGAAACCGGGGGCAACACCGAGCCAGAGCAGATACCCGTACTTCCACGCGGAGCGTGCCTTGGCGATAATGGTCCCCAGGGCGAAACCGATGATCCGGTTGTCGTACTCGGCAACCAGGCAGTATTCGGTATCGCTGTAAAAGAGGTCGGTGACTTCGTATTCGTCCCAGGTGCGGTAGGTATTGGGGGCTTTGTTGGCAAGGAAGAGTTGCTCTCCCAGATGAAAAACGTCGGCCAGATCGTCGATGGTCATTTCCCGTATCTTGGCAACCATCCGCTTGGCCTTGTGCTGATTAAGCGGTTCAACTGTCTCCATAAAAAACGTTGGTACTCCTTTTTCGGTTTGGGTAATGCAAGGCGAAAATCATAATCCCGCCAAACAGAGAAATCAATCCCTATTATAGCGACAATCCTTGAGACAGCAATGGTTCATCAAGATTTTATTCGGCATCGGGATTGATTAAACGGCTTTCTGCTTAATCAGGACCGGCATTCTCGCGGATATTGTCGATCAGCCGGTCGATGAGGGGGGCTTGGGCCGGGTTGATTTTTTCCTTTGCGCTTTCGGGATCAAACCAGGCGGCGCGGTCGATTTCGGGAAACTCCCGGAATTTGCCGGATTTGGGCGGGTATTCCATGGAAAAGGTATTGGAGACAATGGTCGACGGATCGCAGTCGCCTTCCACGGCCCAGGCCATTACCGTCTTGCCTCCTTTCTGGCGGATCTCGCCGAGGTAAATGAATTCCCCTTCCGGGGCAAAGCCGAGTTCCTCGGCAAATTCACGCCGGGCCGCGGCCAGGGGGGCTTCGTCTCCGGTATATTCCCCCTTGGGAATCGACCAGGCGCCCGGGTCCTTGTTCTTCCAGAAGGGGCCGCCCGGGTGGACCAGGAGCAGTTCGAGCATCCCGCCGCGGCGCCGGTACAGGAGCAGGCCCGCGCTGGTGACGGCCATCACTCTGCTCCGGCGGGTGCGGCAGGAAGAGGCGCCGGGGCACCTCCCGCCAGGTGGATGGTGCGGGTGGGGAAGGCGAACCCGATCCCTTCCTTTTCAAACGCCTCGAAAATTGCCAGGTTGATGTTCTGCTGGATGTCCATGTAGATCACGTAATCCGGGGAGAGCACGTAGTAGACCACCTCGAAGTCGAGGGAGGAATTGCCGAATGCCTTGAAATGGGCCCGGTCGAAGCGGGTGGACGCCGTTTTTTCGACAATCTCCCGGACCATCCCGGGGATCCGCCGCAGTTTTTCCGCCGGGGTGTCGTAGAGGACCCCGAAGGTGAAGATGATCCGCCGTTCGCGAAAATTGGCGAAATTGCGGATGCGGCTCTTGAGGAGGTCGTTGTTGCCGAAAACAAGGAGTTCTCCATTGACGCTGCGGATGCGGGTGGTTTTCAGCCCCACCTGTTCGACCGTCCCCATATAGCCGTCGATGATGATGAAATGGCCGGCCTCAAAGGGCCGGTCGAGAAGGATGGAAAGGGAGGCGAACAGGTCGCCCAGGATGTTCTGGGTGGCCAGGCCGATGGCGATCCCCCCCACGCCCAGGCTGGCGATAAGGGTGGTGACGTTGACGCCGAGGTTCTCCATGATCAGCAGGAAGACGAACGCCCAGAGAAGGATGCGGCCGAACAGGACCATGACCGCGATGCCGGAATGGCTCACCGGTTCCGCCGTCCGGCGGCTCATGTAGCGCTTCAGGCCGTTCTGGATGAAATAGCTGCCCCAGATGCCGATTTGAACGAGTGCGGCAACGAAGGCGACTCCCCGGAGCATATCCTCGATGCGTTCGGATAACTCGACCCGCTGGCTGGCCAGGTACAGGGCAATGAGAAACAGGACCAGGCTCCGGGTGCGGCGGAGGATTTCGGCGATCATCTCCCGCAATCCGTCGCGGGCTTCGGATAACATCCGGAACCGCCGGGCGAGCAGCCGTTTGGTCACCACGAACAGAAACGTCAGGACGACCAGCAGAACCAATGCGTCCGCCCAGTCGGCAATACGATTTCCAAATACCCGTTCCTGAAGGAAAAACATGAACCTCCTCTATCCGGTTTTTCACTGGATGATAACGCACCCGGCGGAATTCGTCCACCACCGGGACCCCCGGCAAACCGTTGCCGGTGATTGCGTCGTATTCTTCCATGTTACGGCATGTCGCTGTATCCGGTCAGCATTGCTGGCGTTTCAGGGCCGGAATGGTGCATTTTCATACAACAGTCCTCAATGGATCCAAGCAACCAAAAGAATACCGGTATTTCGTTTTTTCCCATGTTCGGGGGGAGGCACACGATGGAGTTGTGGTTATGCTCTGCCGTACTTATGAATGAAGATCTGATCAGAACTATAAAAAATATCGCCAAAAACCTTTGTTAATCATCACGACTTTAAAGCCTTTTATGGTTCCCCGGGAATTGTTGCTAAAATGTCGATCTTTTTGATCAATAGATTCGGTTACGATTCTTTTATTAAAAGCTTTCGACCTTTAATGAAAATCAAGCCATTCCAATGCGATGGCTAAATCGGTGCCTGCTTTTGAGTGCCCCTGCCGAGCTGCCGGCCTTCAATTCACATATAGAACAGCTGTCTATTCAAGGCTTTCATGCTTGAAATGCGCATAATAAGTTTGTTTAATTATTCTAATATTGCCTACATTGACATTTCGGCAACTAATTTATATGGTTCTATTTTCTTTTTATAAAATATGATTTTGTTGATTGCATAAGGACTTCTAATCTGTCCTTATTCAATTCAGGTTTACTTGCCCTGTCAGCAGAGCAGGGATTCTGTAGGGCTGTTGTGCTCATTGGAGGTACACCAAAAGTGATGTGGTCGTTTAAAGAATCCGAGTGGGAGCAATGTGATGGTAACAAGGTATTCAAATTGAAAAGTATTTTTGGCGAAAAATGCGAAAATGAACCACATGCTCCTCTTAATCTCCTGTTGGGTGCTAAAACTCACCCCAAATCTGGAAGAATTTGTGAAAAAGGACTTTTCCCTCCGCATTTCAATAATTGCCCCTATTGTGGTCTCCAACTCGATTCACAGACTCAAGATTCCGGTCTATGGATCCCTCCGTATGGTACCGGCAATGGTTTGAAAATTTCCGCTGTGAAACCGCCATTGGTGTCAGGCAATGGGGATATCCATAAGAGAGGCATCCGGGTTCCGTTGCCCTCCCGAGATGGGCGTTTTGCATTCTGCTCTGTAAAATTGGGAGCGAAGAGCCGTTTACTGATAGCAATCCAGCGAGATACCGGTCAATTATGGGTGTTCCGGCCTGAGGAGAATGCACGATGGCGTTTGCTGTCCGGAAATACTGGGGGGGACTCTCTTCCTACTTGGTCGTGGTCGCTTTCAGTTGATAGCTTCGAATCCGGCATGTGTATGCCATCTGACCAAGGGCCTGCATGGGTGATTGTTGATTGGCATGCGAACAATATAAAAGTTGATCGGGCATTGGGGCGATCGATCGGCGGTTCGACTCGACTCAGGGAATACTTAATGGCTCCGGTTTCACGCGAAAATGTTTTCGCGATGGTTTACAGGAGGGAGAGCGATATGACTTGGTCGGATTGCCCTTCCAATAATGACCCCAAAGAAGCACTGCAATCTTTACGGAGCAATGGTGTGGATGATTTCCTGGGGGTGCCTGTCATTGATGAGAACAGGCAAATTGCCTACTGGCCCGGGCGGTGTGGGTATATTCGTGTCAGTGGAGCGGATTCGGGGAACCTGAATTGGGAATTCCGACCTTGGGAAACAGATGAGTACCCTGCGGTTGCATTAATCGAGTTAGGCCCCCCTTACCGTAAAACAGGATCACGTTCTGGATTTTGGCAACTTTGCGAGGATCGTGACCACTCGGTGCGAGATGGGATCATCAACAAGATCATAAAGCTGGATGGCGATGAGCGGATTGATTCTGAAAAAGTTGATTGCGGCCAATTTATCACTACGGGGCGCTCGAGTTTTTCCTGGAGTGAGGATTACTGGGACGATTTACATAAAAGGATTCCCGGTGCATGTGACCAAACAGAGTTGCGTTTTCCCTTGATCCAGTTCGGCGATAAAGGCCCTGTACTGCTTGTCAAGGCGAGGTCATGGGAAGGCCGTGACGAATTGGGGATATTCTCGGACGTGTTTTACAATCAGAAATTAAAAACGGATACTCATGTACGCCTTGTGGTCGAAGGTTCGGGTCTCCCGGAAAGGCCTTTGTACGTTGAAGGTGTTGAGGGTGAAAAGGGCAGCGAGTTTCGCTTAAAGGTGTCCCAGATCCCCGAAGTCTCATCATTTATATACGGGGAATCTTTGTATGTCTATTTGCCCGAAAATAACGATTGTTTTTGCTGGCCAATCGAATTTATGGGGGCATGATGAAAAGGAGTTCTAATTTCATCCAATCATTTGCGTTAACGATAGCTTTTTTGCTGATTTCCACTGCCTCCTTGCACGCCGCCCCGGCTGTCCTCCAAATACTGCTGATCCAGAACTCAGGTTGGATGCTGCCCTTTTATGATGATCCGAATTCCAGTTTCAAGGATATCGTTGCAGAACTCGCCGTTAGGATTCAAAAATACGGTGGCGAGCAGGTTTTGGTGGCAAGTTTCAACCAGACATGGGGTGAAAACAAGTCTCCTCTTCTGCATTATGAAGGGGTGGATCAAAACAGGATCATCGAGGCAATTCGCTCCATTGCGCCAGCCCGAAAGCCAGGCAAGACAACATATGCCGACACCGATTTCAAAGAAGCCATCATCGAGGCGATTACCAGGTATTCGCCAGGCAAATCCTGTTTGCTGTGGATCGTCACCAATAACAGAAACAGCCCCGACAACAGCCCTGAAACAGTCGAGAAAAACAAGGAGTTTTATTACTTTCTCCAAGATTCCCCCGAAATCAAGCGCATTGTCGCCTTCCCATATCCCTTGAAGGTCCAGAGTCGGACACAGCCAAATTTCAGCGCGAATGGGCTAATGATATACGGCATGGCTTATGGAGATTCTGCCGATCAAACACTTCGGCAGATGGTGTCGATCAATGCGCCTTTTGGCGGAAAGTCCGCCCGGCTTAAACCGTTGAACGCAGAGGCGCTGACTTTCATCCCAAAAGCTGTCAAAGGTAGCAACAGCGTCGAGGCAAGAATGCCTGATCAGAAGACGCTATTGTTGAGCTTCGATGCAACGGAAAAACTGGAAAATGCCGAGATTATAGGTCAGTTCCGCAATGATTTTTTCCCCTACGACATTCGCTCAGCCGCCGCAACCATGGCAGCAGGATTCCACGGCGGCAAGGAGGGGATTACCGCCAAAATTTCCACTGCCAATATCTACAATATTCCCGCGGGCGGTCTGTCCCCGGATATCACGGTAACTATCAGCATACCATCAATACCATCCCCATGGAATCCCGAAGTAATTTTTGGCGCGGGCTACCAGGCCAAAGGCATGATCCGGTTCGAGTTGAAGGAGCAGCACCTGGAGATATCGAAAGACTTCACCAAGGCGATGTCTGAGATTTTCCCCAATGACCCGTTGCCTGATCTGTTCGTACCCGGAGAAAGCGCCAAGAATTCGGTGACAATGCAGCCCGTGCTGATACAGGTTATTTACCCGGTCTGGCCGATGCTTGTGTTGGGCTTGCTGCTGTTTTTGATCATCGGGACGGTTACAGCCGGGCTGATCTTTTTACGACGCGAAAAAATATGTCGCGTGTCTATCGATGGTGTACAGAAATCCTTTGCGTTACGTCCATTTGCCAAAGCCGTGATCAAAAATGGCCTGGGCGAGCGGGTCGGTATGCTCCAGCGCGGTTTCGGGAAACCCGTTGCCACTGCTGACAAGGGGAAAAATTGTATTCTGCGGGTTACATAACTTTTTAAAGAATCAGGTAAATCGCACATTAAAGGAGAAGAAGCATGTCCGATCAAAACAATTCTGTTCTTCCTCCCACTTCGCCGGAAACACCTTATCAGGTCAACAGCGTGGTTCAGATAAACACCGGAGAGGAGAGTATCTCGATCGGTCCCACCTCAAAAGATATGATTCTCGGTGGCGGCGTCTTGCTGGCTTTAACCATCGTCTTTTTTTTCGTACGCATCTCCTTTGTGAACTATCTGACCGGGGAAAGCATGAAGAGATCCCCAAACAGCGCCGGCATGGCCGGCTGGGGGTTGTTCGGTGCTCTTTTTTTCGGCGCAGTCTTGGGGTGCGTAGCATTGGTCAGCAAAATGTTTATGGCGCTCCAACTGATTATACCTATGGCTGGGCTTTCTTTCATTTGCATCGTAACAACCATCATTGTCGCATCCAAAAAATAGTCGGAATTCATTTTCTACCATGGGCTCCTGGGTATTCGGAGTGCGCCTGCCTTTAACTGTTTGTCCGGCGTAGGAGAGTCGATATGTCTGAAGAATTGAAGGAAGGAAAGAAGACTGAGGTCATACTCACGGAAGTCGTGCCCACCTTGTTTATCGCCTTGGGAGGGACAGGGGCTCAAGTTCTTTGGAGGATCCGCAGGCGGATACTTAATACGCTTTGGGGGGCCGGGAATGGCAACTCGGTCCGGCTTGAAAGTCTTACCGAATTCCCCTTTGCCGAATTTCTTTATATCGATTTGAGCACATTTGAAACAGAACAGGGAATCGCTCAGAAAAACGACATACTTGCAAACAAGGTTCGGTTCAAGGAATCCGAACGGATCGTTAAGAAACTCGATCTTAACAAATACACCAAAAGCGACGAGGATCTTGACCGGTATCCATTGATCAAGGAGTGGTTTCCTCTTTCCCGGAAAACGATCAATGAACTCAACATTGACCCGGAGAAAGGAGCAGGTCAGATACGTTCGATTTCCAGGCTCTATTTCTTTGACAAGTACCAGGAGATAAAAAGCGCAATACGGTCAAAGTCTGATGCCCTGCTGAATAATGTCCAATCGGATTTTGCGCAAAAACGGTTGGGGCTCAGTGTGCAGACCGGTGCAATTAAGATTGTCGTGGTCGGTTCGACCGCAGGCGGTACCGGCTCCGGCTGCTTCTTGGATATGGGTTATCTTGCGGGATGGCTCGGCAAAGACGCCGCGAACCAGGGTGTAACAACAAACCTGGTGCTGATGCTGCCTTCAGGGTACAAGGGCGCCGGCCTGACGCGCACGGAAGCAAACACCTACGCCGCCTTGATGGAACTGGAAACCTGCATGCGTCAGGGTTCGCGTTACATCAAACAATGGGTGGCCGGGGAAGTCCCCCGCGATCTGTCGAATTCCCCCTACAGCGATGTTTATCTTGTCGATACCGCCAACCTTGCCGGCGCAAAAACCGGGGACATCAAAGATGTCTATGATATGGTCGCCGACACACTCTTCGAGGATTTTTCAAGGGCGGAATTCGCGAACCGGAAGCGCTCGATCTCCGTCAATCAGAACCAGTACAAGATCGTGCCGTACGAGATGCAACTCCCGAGGGAGACTTACGGTGACATGAGTGTCTCCTTTTCCCGGGCATACTCCTCCTTCGGCCAGGCGATCATCGACACGCACCTCGAGCAGAAAAAAAATGTGCTGTTGTTCCGCCAAGTCAATGGGATGCTGAAAGCCTTCTTCGGTGTTGCGGCCGACGATCCCAAAAGCAACACCCCAACGGAAGGAGACCGTGACGAGATACTAAGCAATCGGATGTTCCTCGGTTTGGGCAATGAAATCATTGGTTACGATTTCGTTGCCAGAAACGAGACATACAGGAAAGGTGCGGAGCGCACCACATACCCCCTGATTACCGAGTTGCTCCGGATAAACGGCGTATCCATTCTGGATGATCTGGAAAAACGAATCCTTGACCGTTTCGAGGATATCCGGACCGGCGGCAATTACAAGGAATGGCCTTCGAAGGTCAACGAGGTTCTCGCGACCATTAATCATGATACCTTCAAAGCCGTGGAATCCGGCAGCGGGCTCCACGTGGATGCCATCCGTAAGCGTCGTATTGACCTGCTCGCGGACCTGCTTGACCCTGTTCCGGATCATGGCCTGGTGAGAGCACTCTGGATGAGAGTTGATAACAAGGAGCGCGGAGGTCTCGACTATACCATCGAACTTATCCAGCGGATCAAGGACCGGCTTGAAAATGCAAACACTGGGATCGTCCGGGCGCTTGAAGAAAATGCCAGATGGTTCTCGGATTTGTCCGGTTTCCTCCGGAGCGAGGAAACAATCGTGCTACAGGAACACCTTCTGCAAGCGACCGGAAAATTCATGTCCGCACAAATCCAATCCGATAATAAACTCAAGCAAATAGCCGAAGCCGTCAGGCTCTACGTGCGGTATCATCTGTTTGCCGCGGCAAGCCGTGAAGCCGCGGTGCTTATTCATGCACTTTCAGAGGCCCTCGGCAAACAGCAGGGGACCGATGTCGAGGGCAACCCGGTCTGGCAAGGATTCATTGGCGAATTGGAAGCGGGCCGGAATCTGGTACGTGCAATCATCAATGACGCCGAGGACCAGATTGCCCGCACAAACGAGGCGATGAAACAAAGTCATGCAATGTATTTTGTCCTTCCCGCCCCCAAAAGCAAACTTGATGGCCTGGAACTGTTACCTCGGGACCAGGCGCGGCAATGGGCCGAAGAGGTTTTTCATGATTTTGGCGGGACGCAACAACTCTTTGCGATATTGCAGGAAGACCAGGGGCGCTCCGAGCTTCTCAGCAAGCTCCGCAACCGTGCGCTCAACTTGATCGGTGGAGATTCAGGGGCGGATGAAGAAAACCCGCTGTTCGCAGCCCTTGATGATTATTCAAAGCAGGCCAGCCTTTCGCAGTTGTTTACCGACTTCCTGCAACGTGCGATGCCTTGGGTGGGGGCGAAGGTGGAAGGTTATCTCAAACCCCAAAATCCAGAAGACCAGTACAAGTGCCTGATCGGCGTAAAGAATGCCAGAAAGTTTGAGGAGAAATACGGGAAACTGCTCCTGAACCGTCTGCCCACTATCACCATGATGACTTCCAAGCAGGTCGGGTTTGTCGATATCGACGCCCCCGGCATGCTGGTTTGCTACACGGAATTATCCGGATTACCATTGCCGTCCCAGAAGTCATTAGATCAGTGGTACGTTAGTTATCGAGGCGAAGACAAGATTCCTGTTCATACACACCGATCAACCAGCACATTCGTGCATGCCCGGGAAATGACTCTGGATGAGCTGGCTGCGCAGGCCGAAGATTTTAAACTATTCGTTCAGGCGGTCGCTCTTGGCGTGCTCAAGCGTACGGAACGAGGAGAGGATGCAGGCCTTTATACGGTAACCAGACGAGGCAGGACCCAATCAATCGGGGATGAAAAAAAGCTCCGGCTTATCGGCATACCCGAAATCTATCGGCCAATCATTCTGGAACAGGTTGATCAGGATTTGGGGAAATTGATCTCTCCAGACCAGCTATCAATGTGGATCGCGTTGCTTGAGCATTATTCAGCCGGCGTCTACCCTGTGGCGACATTCCGGAGTGACGGTGTGGATGTGGATCGGAAAGGACTTCCGACCTTGATGTGCGAGAATCTTGTCGGCGAGTGGACCAAGCGACTGGAATTGATGATAGGGCAGGGAGCCGCTGAACGCCTGCTGCGGACAGCCGGTGATGCGATGCGCGATTGGACCTTCGAGATTCCCGGATCAACGGCCGACGTCTATCCCTATGAAGTGAACATGCGAGAAGTTCAAAACAAGCGGGTCTTGCTGGAAAAGGTGATAAATTCAGAGTGGACGCTCACGCAGGACTCAATATCACCTCATACAGAAGCAGCGGTGGGCCAGCTTGGCGTGAGGGCAGGGGTTATTCCCCCTCCACTTCCCCCGCAGATGCCGGTTCAAGTTTTTGTGGCCGCGAATGGTCAGCAAGCCGGGCCGTTCGATCTTCCAGTACTTCGGCAAATGGTAACTGCCGGGCAGTTGACTCGCGAGTCGTTGGTGTGGATGGAAGGAATGGTTAATTGGGCGGCCGCTTCAAACGTCACAGCAATCGCGTCAGTTTTCGGCGCGGTTCCCCCACCGCTTCCGCCAACCCAGTAAAACAATCTGGTTCTCATCGGCCGTGATGAAGGCCACGGCCGATAAGAACCAGATTACGAGGTCCATAGGGGTGATACACCAGCCCGGATCCCACGAGGAACACATAAAAAGAGGCCTAACAAGATTATGCCTGATTCGGTATATCCCGTTGTTTGCCCAAACTGCGCTGGGAATCTATATGGCCCTGTAACTTTTTGTCCCTATTGTGGTATCGCCTTGGTCCCTGACCAGAAACTCGATACTGGCCCGCCCCCTGGGATCAAAAATGTAACTGAAGCAAAGACTACAGAAGACGCAGCCTCCCCTCAAGAAAGTGAAAAGCGATTCGTTAAAGATGAACCTGTTCAACAGAATCAGGAATCATCCGGAGATCAAGAAGACAGTACCCCACAAAAAACGGTCGCCTTAGATCCAGCCCCCCCTCAACAGTCAGTCCCCGAGTTTATCCGCCCCCGGAATTCAAAACCGAAATTGTGGAAGTGGACAGCAATTGTCTCCATCGGGGCAATACTTGTCAGCATGATATTTTA
>Ga0209347_1001533_pt1 | contig 36485 bp, 32 predicted proteins | sample AutmiccommuBRH23_FD_187382 | JGI IMG/M metagenome (GOLD analysis project Ga0209347, IMG submission 187382) | Deep subsurface microbial communities from Mt. Terri, Switzerland - Autotrophic microbial communities BRH/23 (SPAdes) (version 2) | ecosystem: Environmental > Aquatic > Deep subsurface >...
GACAAGCTCGCCATCATCGGCTGACGGGGCCTTCGCAGCAGTCCGTATAGGTATGCGTCTGACCGCGCGCGTCCGTCACTTCATAGCCGTCGTCTGTGCCCGTCAGATACGCGCGCCCGATCGGCACCTTGCCGTGGGCGCCGGGGATGTCGAGCATGTAGGTTGGCAGTGCCAGGCCGGAGAGCCGCCTGCGCAATTCCTGCATCAGCGTCTGGCCTTCCGCGATGGAAGTGCGCATGTGCGCTGTGCCGGGCGCCAGGTCGCCGTGGTGCAGGTAGTAGGGCTTGACGCGCGTCTCCACGAACGCACGCATCAGCGCTTCGAGCGTGTCGGCATCGTCGTTGACGCCGCGCAGCAGCACCGTCTGGCTCACCATGGCGACACCAGCCTCGATTAAGCGTGCGCAGGCGGAGCGTGCCGCCGCCGTCAGTTCGCGCGGGTGATTGGCGTGCAGGGCGACGTAGACGGTCTTGCTGGATGAGCGCAGCGCTTCTGCGAGCTCGCCCGTCACGCGTTCGGGCGCCACCGCTGGTATGCGCGAATGCCAGCGCAGGATTTTGACGTGCAGGATCTCATCCAGCGCCGCCGTGATCTGGGCAACGCGGCGCGGGGAGAGAATGAGCGGGTCGCCTCCGGTCAAGATCACTTCCCAGATTTCAGTATGCGCGCGGATGTAATCGAGCGCCTCGGCGGTCTCGCTTTCCGAGAGCGCCGTGGCCTTGCCGGGGCCCACCGTCTCGCGGCGGAAGCAGAAGCGGCAATAGACCGGGCACACGTTGACGATCTTCAACAGCACGCGGTCGGGGTAGCGGTGCACGATGCCCGCCACCGGGCTCTTGAGCGTATCGCCGATCGGATCGTCGCGTTCGTCCTCGCGCCGGTCGAGCTCGCGCACGTCGGGGATGAACTGGCGCGCGATGGGGTCGGCGGAATCGGCGGGATCGATGAGCGCGGCCATCGCGGGCGTCACGCCAACGGCGTAGGCCGCCTCCACGCGCGCGATCTCATCGGCGCGCTTGCGCGTTACGAGCCCCGCGTCGGCCAGGTCTGCTGCAGTCGTCAATGTGCGCCGGAATGCCGTCATCGTCTGTCTCTTCGGGGCTTCAGTGGCCCGCTCCACGGCCTCCTAGCACATTCTTCGGGCTGTGCTCGCCCTTGTTGAAAGCGGGGAAAGACCGGGAAAGAACGCCGATTGCCCAATACGTGTGCGCTCTTTCCAGCGTACACAAGCGGCCAGTACGGCGTACACGCGCCGCCTCGTCCGGCGGCTCTCTAGTCTCGTTGATTATGAGGAGGCGTTGATGCGTCGTCTATCGTGTCTCGTTCTCGTAGTGTGCGTCATGGCTTGCGGCCTTGCCGGCGGTGCGTCCGCTCAGTCCTGGTCCGGGCCCAACACCTACGTTCCCACCCCCATCTATCCATGGAGCGGCTTCTACGGCGGCTTCCATATCGGCGGAACCTGGGGCGGCACCGATGCCTACACCGAGAACGGTGTGGCGGGTGACTATTGGTCGGCAGCTCCGAGCGGTCTCGTCGTCGGCGCGCAGCTCGGCTACAACTGGCTTGCAGGCCCGCTGCTGTTCGGCATCGAGGGCGACCTTGGAGATCTCGGTCTCGCCGGCAGTGCCGCGACCAGCCTGGTCTCTTACTCGTACGACACCTACACCAACACCGATGCCGGCCTCTACATGTCGCTGCGCGGACGTCTGGGCGTCGTCGGTGACCAGTGGCTGCTCTACTTCACGGGCGGTTGGCTCGGTGCCAACACCGAGGTGTCGATCATCGGCAACTGCAATAATATCGTGTGCGGCTCAGATTCCATCGTCGCCAGCAAGTCGGAGTTCAACAACGGCTGGACGATCGGCGGCGGCATCGAAGCTGCGCTGAGCAATAGCTGGACGTGGAAGATCGAGTATCTCTACTACGACCTCGGTGCCAGCACGATCAGTGGAAGAACGACGAACGGAACGCGTTTCAACTGGAAGACGGAAACCGACGGACAGCTCGTCAGAGCCGGCGTCAACTACCGCTTCGGTTCCGGTCCAAGCTTTTTCGGCGGCGGGTACTAGCCAGAAGCCGCCTCAGAGCGCCGAAGGTCACGCAGACCCGTCCCTCGTGACCTTCGGCACTTCATCACAGGGTCGAGCGTGTTGATCGCCGGTGCCGAAAGGTGCCGGCGCTTTGCTGTTTCGGTGCGCCATGCGCGGCAGGAAATCACGTTGCACGACATATCATCCGCATACATCGAATTCTCGCCTTTGCCTCGCCCCTTTGTTTACGCCTCACCGGTTAGCCTGACCCCTCAATGCGAAACGATGTGCAGCAACGTCTGCACACGGGCAGGAGGAGTGCGATGCTCCAGCTGATCTTCAGCGTCTGTTCGATCGTCGAAGGTGCGGGCTGTCGCGAGCTGCCGCCGGTACCTCTGCGCGAGAATACGACGCTGATGGAGTGCGCCATCGCTTCGCAGATCGAGGGCGCGAGGTGGGTGGCAGCCCACCCCAACTATTACATCACGCGCGCCCGCTGCAGCCCCGCCGGAAAATTCGTGAAAATCTGATATCGCAGTCGTTTGCCATGCGCGGCGTAGCGCCTCACGTGCCGTGCCCTTAGCCAAACTGTCATCAGAGCATTCGACAGTGAGCCGCCGCGATTCTGTGCCATTCGCGAGGGAGCAACGCCTCACTATGCGCAATCTCTTGCTGGTGATCGGCGGCTTCTTCTGCGTGGCGGGCGGCCTGGTTTTTCTGCCGTTGCCGACGCCGTTCGGAGTCCCGCTGCTGTTGCTCGGTGCAGCGTTGATCCTCGCCGGCAGCGCCATGGCGCGCCGCTACATGAAAGGCATCCGAAGCGGCAACGATCGCTTGCATCGGTGGTTGGCCGCCGGCGAGCGCTACCTGCCGCGCAGGCTGCGCTACATCTTCCGCCAGACGCATCCGCGCTAGAGACGATGCCCCGCAACGTGCTCAGGTGGCATGCGCGAGCAACACCGGCAGCCTGCGGTATTCGCCGGGCGTGCAGCCGTAGGCTGCCTTGAAGCGGCGATTGAAGTGCGAGACGTCGGCGAAGCCCCAACTGAAGGCGAGTTCGCTGATCGAGCGGTGCGCCTGGGTTGGGTCCTCGAGCGACTTGCGCGCCTGCTCGAGTCTCCGGGTGATGATGTAGCGCTCCAGACTGGTGCCTTCTTCGGCGAACAGAGAGTTGGCGTAGCGCACGCTGATACCGGCTGCTGCGGCAGCCGTAGCGGGCTTCAGGGTCGGATCGCGCAAGCGCGTATCGACGGCGAGCTTGAGCATCACCAGCGCCGATGCGCGCGCCGAGGAAAGTGCCATGTTGCCGCACTTGAGCTCGGCCTGGATGGCCAGGATCAGGAGGTCGACGGCCTGATCGGCGATCTTCATGGCCGCTGCGCTCTCGAGCGTGCTCATGCGCTCGGGCAGCATGGTCAGGAATCCGAACATCAGCTCCGCGATCGGGTTCTGACCGCTGAAGGCGCGGCTCGTCAGCGCTTTCGTGTCGCCGAAGTGCGCGTCGATCTTCTCGCGCGGAACGCGGACGGCGATCTGGTGGCTCGTTTCTTTGTAGTGACCGATGAAGGGCCGGGAGGGATCGAGAATGAAGAAATTTCCGGCCTTGAGGATCACCTCGCGGCCGTCCTCGATATGGGCCGACGTGCCCGAGAGCTGCAGGCAGACATGATAGACCCCGCAGTCCGATCGGGCGATCTCCCGCTCCGTCCGTGCGCTGATGTAGGGACTGCAGGCGTGGGAGGCGACGCCGAGGTAGCCGATCTCGCCCGCCTGCACATGCCCCTCGAACGGTTGGTCGCCGTTTTGCGGGTGCATGTAGTTGTAAAAATTGCGGGTGACGACCTCGGTCCAGTAGTCGATCGCGTCGCGCGGATGCACGTCGTTGGTCGAGAAGACGAGTGCCATGGCTTAACTCTGTTCAATTTCCCCACGACCTGATCATAGTGCTGAGGAATTGAATTGGGGAAGCCTATTGTGAACAACTTAAGCATAAGAGCTAATGACGCGGCTCTAGGCCTCCGGCAGCGGTGTCCAGAGCACCTGATCGATCCGAAGTGCACCCGTTGAGAGCATAACCAGCCGGTCGAATCCCAATGCGCAGCCCGACGCGGCCGGCATGTGCGCGACGGCCGCCAGAAAATCCTCGTCCAGCGGGTAGCGCCCCCCGTAGCGCACCTCGCGCGCGTCCATCTCGGCTTCGAGCCGGCGTCGCTGCTCGGCCGCGTCGGTGAGCTCGCCGAACCCGTTGGCGAGCTCGACCCCGCAGCAATAGAGCTCGAAGCGCTCCGCGACCCGCGTGTCGTGGGCGCACCGCCGGGCGAGGGCGGCTTCGCTTGCCGGATATTCGGTGAGCAGCGTCGCGCGTCCGGAGCCGAGGTTGGGCTCGATTTTGTCGGTGAGCACCTTGGCGAAGATGTCGGCCCAGGTGTCGTCGCCGCGAACCGCGATGCCTGCGCGCTCGGCCTGGGCGGCCAAGCCCTCGCGATCGTTGCCGGCGTCTTTAATGGTCGCCAGCAAATCGATGCCGGCAAATCGCTCGAAAGCCTGAGATACAGTCAATCGCTCCGGATCGTTGCGCGGATTGGCGCTCAGGCCGCGAAACGACACGAAGTGGTTATCGGCGGTTTCGGCTGCCAAGCGCAGAATCGTCGCCGCGTCGGCCATCACCTCGTCGTAGGCCGCATCGGCGCGATACCATTCGAGCATGGTGAACTCGGGGGCATGCAGCGCGCCGCGCTCGCGATTGCGGAACACGGGGGCAAAGGTGAAGATCTTGGGCTCCCCGGCCGCGAGCAGCTTCTTGGCCGCGAACTCCGGCGAGGTATGCAGATAGAGTCTGCGCTGGGAGAGATCCGGGGCGACAAGCCGGGTCTCGAAGGCATGCAGATGGATCTCGTTGCCCGGCGATGCCTGCAGGCAGCCGGTATCCACCTCGATGAAGCCCTGGCTCTCGAACCAGTTCCTCAGCACCGCCTTGATGCGCGTGCGCGCCAGCAGGAACGGCCGCCGGTCGGCATGGACCTCTCTGTCCCACCATGGCCTCGCCGTCGTCATGCCAAAACCCTAACTCCCTGCGGCCAGCGGACTTTCGGGCCTATGGGACCGCAAAACCGCTAACACCTTGGCCAAGTGGCCCGGACAGGCTATGAGAGCGCCCAAGATTCCCCGACATTCGGCCAAGCCGTCGACCCCGACCTCGGGGTCATGGGCCGGCCGGTCATACAATTGGAGACGACAAGTGGCAAAGGTCATCGCCTCTTCGGTGCGCAAGGGCAACGTGCTCGATCTCGACGGCAAGCTCGCCGTCGTCATCAGCGCCGAGAACATCCATCCCGGCAAAGGCACGCCCGTGACGCATTTGGAGCTGCGTCGCATTGCCGACGGCGTGAAGGTGACCGAGCGCTACCGCACCACCGACCAGGTGGAGCGCGCCTACCTCGACGACAAAGAGTACAACTATCTCTACGAGGACGACACCGGCTTCAACTTCATGCATCCGGAGACCTTCGACCAGCTCGCGGTCTCCAAGGACGTCGTCGGCGATCAGGCCCAGTGGCTGCAGGAGGGAATGACCTGCACGTTGTCGCTGCATGAGGGCATCGCCATCGCCATCGAGCTGCCCGCTCGTGTGACGCTCGAGATCACCGAGGCCGATCCCGTCGTGAAGGGCCAGACGGCATCCTCGTCCTATAAGCCTGCGATGCTGTCGAATGGTGCCAAGATCATGGTGCCGCCGCACATCGCGGCCGGCACGCGCGTCGTCGTCATGACGGCGGACGGCTCCTACGTCGAGCGCGCGAAGGACTGAGACGTCCCTAGTAGCCGAGCGCTGCGGCCAGCGAGCGGCACGTCATGAAGATCAGGATCAGTGATCCCATCGTCCAAAAGGTGGCACGGGTGTCGTGCGTGCGCGCCGTGAAGTAGGCGGCAAAGTGCGCCAGCCGCGAGACGACGTAGCCGTAAAGCAGCACTTGCGCCAGCCAGAGCGGCGGCCCGGTCAAGACGTAGAGCAGACCGGCGACAAGGAAGTAGGGCAGGTTCTCCAGGTCGTTGAGCTGAATGCGCCGAATGCGGTCCACATACTCGTTGGGCTCGAGCTGCTTGGGATCGGGGTTAGGATTGAGCGGCGTTTTCTTCAGATCCTCGGGCGAGCGAAATCCGCCATTCGCCTGCATCATCCGATAGACGGTGAGCCAGGACATCGCCACGGCTTTGAGGATCATGATCGTCGCTGCGATCACGTAGGTGGCGAACACCGGATCGTTCAGGCTGAATTGGTCCATCGCTTCCCCCGAAAATGCATGCAATTGCCCGTGCCAACCTTATCGCGCTGCGGCGGTGCTGGCGCGAAATAGTTGACCTAGGTCTGATCTTTCGACGTTGACCGCGCCAGCGCATTGCCATGCCGGTTCGTAGGGCTATGGTCTCAGTAAAGAATGCCCCGAGTGAAAGCGAGCCGGAGTCGCGGGCATGGACGAGGCGCTCAAGGCGAAGATCCTCGATGTGCTGCGCACCCAGCACCTGATGACGCTCGCCACTCTGCGCGCCGACGGCTATCCCCAGGCCACCACCGTCAACTACATCAACGACGGCTTCACCCTCTACTTTGCGACGGATGCCGCCTCCCAGAAGGTCGGCAACATCAAGCTCAACAGCAAGGTCGCGGTCGCGATCGCCAACGAGACGCACGACTTCTACAAGCTCTCGGGTCTGTCGCTGTCGGGGGATGCGCGACGTCTGCTCGATCCGGCGCGCGCGGATGACGTCGCAACGCAGCTCTTCTACAGGCTGCCGCAGTCGAAGCGCTTCGTGCCACCCGATCGCAAGCAGCTCGCCGTGTTCGAGATCGCGCCGGTGGCGATGTCGCTCGTCGATTACGCTTCAGGATTTGGAACGAGCTATCTGCTCGAGCTCTAGCGCGGCCGCTCTATGACAGTGCCGGCACGATGGCGGCATTGATCGAGACCACCAGCAGGATGTAGGCGATGGCGCCGGCGTTGGCGTTGCCCCAGTCGCGGCTCCACGGCCAGATCGGCATCGAGGCGACGGCTGCGATGACCATTGCGGCATAGGCAATGAGCGAAACGATCGGCACGTGCATGACGCTTACTCTTGCGGGCTGATCCAAGGGAGTGGCTGGCGCCATCCTGCCCGGCAATGGTCAACGGACTGTGACTGCCGGACGTGCGGGATCGTGGTCAGCCCCGTTTGCGGCCGTTTCGGTCGGCTCGAGCGGCGCCGGCCGCTGGAACGTAAAGGAGTGAGTAACCTCCAGGGCGGCGATCTGGCCGGCGAACCACGCCTTGTCGTCGGCAACGAGCACCTCGCTGCCACCGTTGATGCCGGCGAGCAGCGTGTGCCCGGCGTGGAAGGCGGCGAGCGCATCCTCGCGGGCATCGCCGCGCGCGCGTGCCAGCGCGATCCGCCCGTGGCACAGCGCACGCTCGCGGCGCAGCTCGACGTTCTCGCTCTCGCCTTCGGGAATGCGCTCCACGATCTGGCGTGCGGCATCGAAGCTCGCAACCGCGCTGTCGAGCCTGGCTGCGTCCAGGTGCAGATTGCCGATGCGCGTATAGGCCTGCGCCAGTTCGCGCTGTCTTGCAGCGTCCTGCGGCGTCGCCTCCGCACGGCTCTTGGCGTTGGCGAGAACGGCGGAGAAGGCCTCGAGCGCGTCCGTATGCGCATTGAGCTTGGCGTGCGCGGTGCCGATGCGCGCGAGCATCAAGGCCAGCTCGTGATGGCGCATCTCGTCGTCGGGCGCGGTGCTGCACAAAGCCTCCAGGATTTGCCCGGCCGCCTCGAAGCTCACCAGCGCCTCGCGCGGATTGCCGAGCGCGCACAGCATGTCGCCGACGTTGGCGTAGGCGACGGCAAGATCGTGCTGGCGGCTTTCGTCATCGGGAGCCGCATCGGTGAGCCGGCCCGAAATCGCGAGATCGTCTCGGAATGCTTCGAGCGCTTCCGGCAACCGCCGAATGGCGCGCAAGACTTCGCCCAAGCGGCTGCACGAGATGGCAAAATCGCGCTGCAGCTCCTCGTGGTCCGGATAGGCCTCGGACAACCGCCGGGTAATGGCGCGGCCCTCGGCGAACGATTTGAGTGCGGCGTCTGCGTCGCCCTCGGCCAAAAACAGATCGCCGACGCGGTCGCAGGTGGCGGCAAGATCGCGCAGAACGTCGATGTTGGCCGGCGCCGAGCGCGCCAGCTCGGACTGGATCGCGTAGGCCATGTTGAAGTGACTGTGCGCGTCGGCGGTCTTCTTCTGGATGAGCAGCATCGCGCCGATCGAGGCATGGGCGAGCGCGAGCGGGCGCTGCCAGATGATCGCGCTCTCGTCCGACAGCGGTTGCGCACGGCAGATCTCGCATACGCGCTCGTAGTCCATGGCGGCGGAGGCGAGCTTGCCCTGTTGCGCCCGGCCATCGCCCCGCAGGATCAGTCCGTAGACCAGCGCCTGCGGATCGCTGTCGCGATCAGCAAGACGCACGAGGCGGTCGAGGATGGGCTCGGCCTGCGCGGGCTGCTCCGCCTCCAACAGCAACTGGGCCTGCATCATCAGCGCGGTCTCGTTGGTCGGCTCGAGCTCGCAGGCACGCGCGAACGCCGCAAACGCCGTGTCGGGCTCCTTGAGCCGCGCGCACGTTCCCAGATGTCTCAGCGCCGCGGCAAGCTTTGGGCGTTGGCGCCGCCAGCGCGAGCCCTCCCTGGTGGCCATGTCCTCAAACAGCGCGTGCGCCGGCTCGAAGTCTCCGTCCGCTGCAGTTTGCAAGGCAGCATCGATCGCAGCGCGTTGGACTTTGCTGGCGGTCTTGCGCTGGGCGGTCAGCGCCGTCAACGCCGCCTCGGCATTGGCGACCTCGAAGCTCGTGTGCAACGAGCCCGAGGGAAGTTGCGCCGCATAGGCCGACAGCGCACGGTGGAGCTCGGTGTCCTTGGATGGCGCACCACCGCTGCCCGGCCGCAAGCGAGCGCCCAGCATGGCGCCGGCCAGTCCGAAAAACGCGAACACGGCTGCCATGACGATGGCTTGGCTGGACGCCGCTAACGTCGCCAGCGCCTGCAAGGCATGCGTGGTCGCCGCGGCATCCAAATTGTCAGTGAGCCAACCGAGCATAACCAACGCTTAACCATAAGGCCCCGCGCCAGCATGCTGGTGGATGCGTTGAAACTCAAGGCGGAACGGACGAACGCCGGCATTCCGTGTCGCCGGCGTGTTCAAATAGGTTCTGTGGTGACACGGGTGTGAGTTGCGCGCGCAAAATCGGCGTTGGCGCCCTGCAATCGCGGCGTGGCGCGGGGGCTAGCCGCCGGTCATCTCGCGCCAGGCTCGTAGCTGCAACGCACGGTCGGCGGTCTCGTCGAACAGGCATTGCACCGCAAGCGGGCGGGCAATGGTGCCGCCTTCGAACAGCGCGTAGGGGATCTCGCAATCGGCATCGCGCGTCGCGATCCACGACCGCTGCGCTGCACGCACTTTCTTCTGCGCTTTCTCCTGCAGGCCGGAAAGGAGCTGCTTGTACTCGTCGTTGAGGAGCGCGTCCCAGACCTTCACCTCTCGGTCGAGACACATCGTCATTCCTACGGTGCTGTCGCCACCGGGCTCTTTCATGCACGGATCAGAGATCTTACCCACGCAACCGCGCCCGCCGCGTCCGGCGTCGCTCTCGGCCTTGAGGCAGGTCCGGATGGTGACGGCGTCGCTGGGCTCGGCCGCAGCAGGAGAGGTGATCGCAGCGCTCACAATCAGCAGCGCGGCGAATGGGATGTGATGAAGCTTCATGCGGAAAGCTTGCCCCCACGTCAGGCAGGAGTAAAGAGCGTCTACACGCCCAGCGACTTGCGCACCTCGAACACCTCCATGATGCGCGCGCCGCGGTGCGGCCCGTCGACCACGAAGGTCCAGCGCCCCTCGGTGAAGGTGTCACACATCTTCACGCCCTTCACGAGGATCCAGTGGCCTTCCTTGCCCTTGTGGACCGCCAGGATGTAGTGCGCCCACACGTTGCGGGGCTTCTCCATCCACGACATCAGGCTCGGACGCTCCTTGCGCGGACGGCTCATGAAGCTCTGCTTGAGCGTCATCTCGTAGCCGAACTGAGCGAGTGCGGCGGCAACCTCGTCGCTCCCTGTGCCCTTGACGACGGTCTTGCGCGGGGACTCGCGGTGGCCACGGATCACGTCCTCGATCTTGCTGATCGAATAGCCGGTGATGGCAGCCAGCACGTAGGGACCGCAGTAGGCGGTCCGCCCGGTATCGTTCCTCGCGTCGGCGAGGCTCGATCGGGGCGTGTCGAAGTGGAGGTCCATGATCGGCTGGTTCATGATGGTTAATGAAAAGTAAGCCGAACCGGTTTACGAATGGTTAACGACTGTCGGCCTCTATCGGGGGACGGGCAATCAACGCCGGAAGAGCAAGGCAGATGCACGTCGTCGTCGTCTTTATGGAAGCCGAGCGTGGTCATGAGGTGGATATGCGGGAGGCGCTGATAGCCTACTCGCGGATCTGCATGGAGCGCGAGGTCGGATGCCAGCGCTACGATGTCGCCATCGATCCGGTCGAGGGCGCCACCTTCCTTCTGTATCAGATCTATGACGACGAGGCCGCGTATCTGGCCCACCGCGAGCTGCCGCATTATGCGGAGTTCCGCATTCTGACCGACCCATGGACCCGCTCGCGTCGTGTCCTGACCTATGATCTTCTCGGAACGCCGAGGGCGTGAAACCTCAGCTTGCGCCTCGCGTTAGGCAACATTACGTGCCAGCAATAGTGCAGGCGCGCTGCCAGCGCGTGGCGAAACCTTGAAGACAGAAGGACACCGAGCTTGAACGTTGCCTTTCTGCAGGAGCTGTTGAGCTCCGTTGCCGAGCAGGGGCGCTCGCTCCTGCCACGATCGTTGTTCGGGGCCGGGGCGGAAGAGGACATCGAGGCCCTGGCACTTGCGCTCATCTCCGGGCGCGGCGAGGCCTCCGGGGTCGCGATTGCGCGCGAGCTGCTCGACCGCTACGCCCAGCTCACCCAGGAAGACCGGCGCAAGTTCTTCCGCTTTCTCGCCACCGAGCTCCGGCCGGATCCCGAGCGGCTCACCGAGGCGGCGCGCGATTATGCCGACGATCCCTCCGACGTGACGCTCAGCCTGCTGCAGAAGGCGATCGACAGCCCGCGGCTGGAGTTCTTCCGCCGGCTCAACCTGGCGCCCGGCGCCACGGCCGAGATCGTCGCCATGCGCAAGGACCTGTTGAAGTCGCCGCTCGACGACCCGGGCCTCATCGCCGTCGATTCCGATCTGCGCCGTCTGTTCTATTCCTGGTTCAACCGCGGCTTCCTGGTCTTGCGCCGCATCGACTGGCACACGCCCGCCGTTATCCTGGAAAAGATCATCCGCTACGAGGCCGTGCACGAGATCCAGGGCTGGGACGATCTGCGCCGCCGCCTCGATCCCGCCGACCGGCGGTGCTTCGCCTTCTTCCATCCCTCGCTCGTCGACGAGCCGTTGGTGTTCGTCGAGGTGGCGCTGATGCGCGACATCCCCGGCGCCATCGGCCCGGTGCTGGAGGAGCCCAGCGGCGAGGAGCCGGCCAAGCCGCCGACGACGGCGGTCTTCTATTCCATCTCCAACTGCCAGGAAGGGCTGAAGGGCATTTCGTTCGGCAACTTCCTGTTGAAGCAGGTCGTCGAGGAACTCGTCCGCGAGGTGCCGACGCTCAAGACCTTCGTCACGCTCTCGCCGATGCCGCGGTTCATGGCCTGGGTGGAGCGGACGGCCGCCGAAGGCGACGGCACCGGCGAGACGATGCAGACGGAGGCGCAGGCTCTGCTCGACCACCTGCAGGGATCGAGCGCTGCGGAGATCGCCGAGAACGCCGACCTCAAGGCCGCACTCCTGTCGCTTGCCGCACATTACTTCCTGGTGGCGCGCGATGGACGCGGACGCACCCTCGATCCGGTTGCGCGCTTCCATCTCGGCAACGGTGCGCGCCTGGAGCGCATCAACTGGCTGGCCGATCCGTCCGACAAAGGTCTGCGGGATTCGCTCGGGCTCATGGTCAATTATCTCTACGATTTGAAAGAGATCGAAAAGAACCACGAAGCCTTTGCAAACGCGGGCACGGTTGCCGCCTCGCGCGCCGTGCGCAGTCTCCTGAAGGCGCGCGGCAAGGCCAAAGCTCTGGCGGAAACGGAGGAAGTACCGGCCCTGCCGCCACCCTTGCCCGCCAAAACAAGCTCTTGATCCGCTGAGGCAAATGATCCGGCCCAACGGACACTTGTCACCGCTTCCGTTCCCCGTGCACAATTGATGCGCTTTCGGTGTATCAGTGGCGCCAGCTTAGGCCGCCATCGTGACCTGAGCACTGACGCGGGTAGGAGCAGCACGGGCCATGCGCTACAGCGACGACGATCGCCAAAGCAATAATGTCGAAGACCGGCGCGGCGAGCGCGGGCCGATGTTTCCGTTTCCGGGCGGCGGGCGCGGACGAACCATCCGCATTCCCGTCGGCGGTCGCGGCGGCGGCATCAGCATCGGGACGATCGTCATCATCGGCGTCATTCTGATGCTGCTGGGCGTCAATCCGCTCGATCTTCTGACCGGCGGATCGGGCAACTACCCGCAGGTCCCACAGATGCCGCAGAGCGAGCCGGACGGCCGGACGGCGAGCCGCCAGTCGCCTCTCGATATTCCCGGTCTGCCCGGTGGGCGCACCGTCACCAGCGAGGACGACATGAAGCGCTTCGTGTCGCAGGTGCTCGCCGACACCGAGGACGTGTGGAACCGCGTCTTCCAAGGCATCGGGCGCCGCTACAGCGAGCCGCAGATGGTGCTGTTCTCGGGTGCGACGCGCACGGCCTGCGGTACCGGCGATGCCGCCATGGGACCGTTCTATTGTCCGCTCGATCGCAAGGTCTACATCGACCTGTCCTTCTATGATCAGTTGAAGCAGCGCTTTCAGGCACCCGGTGACTTCGCGCAGGCCTACGTCATCGCGCACGAGGTCGGCCATCACGTCCAGAAGCTGCTCGGCATTGCCGACAAGGTGCAGGAGATCAAGGAGGGCATGGGCCAGACCGAGGCCAACGCCGTGCAGGTGCGCATGGAGCTGCAGGCGGATTGCCTCGCGGGCGTCTGGGCCAACCGTAACGATCAGTTGAAGAACCGGCTGGAGCCGGGCGACGTCGAGGAAGGCTTGAACGCCGCGAGCCAGATCGGCGACGACATGATTCAGAAGCGGACGCAGGGCTGGGTCGTGCCCGACGCCTTCACGCACGGCAGCTCCAAGCAGCGCGTGCGCTGGTTCCGCAAAGGTCTCGATAGCGGCGACATCGCCCAGTGCGATACGTTCAACACGAATAGTCTTTGACGGCCGGAGGACTTCAAGAAGGAGGATTGCGGAGGACTTCGGCAACTTGCAGCAGGGAGGCTTGGGCCATGCGGCTGGGCACTCACGCGCGTAAAGTGGCGAGCGCTGCGAGCTTGAGCAGCGCGGCGATCCTGATGACGGCTTGGGCAGCGGCCTTGCTCGCTGCCGATGATGCGTCTCAGCCCGGTGCGCCTCCCGATGAGACCGGCCGCTCGACGCTTTCCGATCGCTCGACCCGTGAAAGCGGCATGCCGCCACCGGTCTTCCGTCTCCAAGCCGTCGTCGCCCGCGCCTGGTCGGATTCCATCAATACCTGGAAACGTCTGATCCAGTCGCAGTCGGTCGAGATCGGCGCCGTCAACCTGCGGTTCGTCTCGCGGCTCAATCCCGGCAATTGCTACGGGCTCTATGCGGGCGAGGGGCCGGCCTACTGCAGCGGCAATCAGACCGTTTTCGTGGGCACGCAGGAAGCCAATCGACTGATGGCGCGGTTCGGCGTCTACGGTGAGGCGGGCATCACCTTCCTCATCGGCCACGAGATCGGCCACCACATCCAGAACATCAACGGCCGCTTTCTCTATCTCAGCCAGCGGCTGGCGCGCGCGCCGCACGATCGTGCCGACCTGATCCGCCGCTTCGAGCTGCAGGCCGATTGTCTTGCAGGCGTGTGGGTGCACGCGAGCGAAGCGTGGGCGAACTCGGTCCGCTTCCGCTCGCAGATGCTGGGCGTTCTGCAGAACGTCGGCGACGAGGTCTTGCTGAAGGACAAGCCGATGAGCGAGATCGCCAAGGTCGGGGTCCACGGCACGTCCGAGCAGCGCACCCGCTGGTTCAAGGTGGGCGTCGAGCGTGGAGATCTCGACGCCTGCAACACCTTTGCGGCGGCGCAGCCGTGAGAAGGGCTGGCTGATGGGCTTCGGGTGCTTTGGGCCTTACAGCGAGTTGCCGCGATAGTCGCTGACCTGGCAGGCAAGGCCCTTGGCGGCCATGATCGTGCACAGCTCCTTGGCCTTCTGGCCCGATGCCAGCGGGCCAGCGACGAGCGAGTAGGTGCGGTTGTCACCCGTGCCGGAAACCACGTAGCGCGGCTGCAGGCTGCCGACCGTGTCCGCATGACGATCGGTCAGGATGCTCCAGTTGAGGCGCAGAGTGTCGATGGTCGGTCCGGTAGCAAGCAGCACGCCGGCCTGGGCAGGCTTCGGCGGCGTCTTCTTGATGCTGCCGGTTTCGATCGGCTTGCTGGCGGGCGCCTTGGCGACCTTCTCTGGCTTCTTCTTGGCAGGCTTGGGCGGGCTCGCGGTCTTGGTCGTCGTCGCCTGAGCTACCTTCGGCTGGGCGACGGCCTGCTCGAGCGCGGCCATCTTCTGCATGATCATGCGATCGCGGTCGCCGGCGGCCTGAACCTCGGTCTTGAGGTTGTCGACCTCCATCTTGATCGAGCCCACCGTCTGGCGCACCGGCTCGAAATCGGCCACCGCGCGCTGCACGTTCTGCTGGGTCTGGGCAATCTGCTCCTGCATCGCGCGCCCGTCGGGCGCGGGGCCGGGAATGATGTCGGGATTGATGCCGAGGTAGGCGAGATACCCCGCTGCCATGCCGGCGGCGGCAAGCCATAGCGCCACGTAGGTGGTGAAGGTGCGGCGGCGTGCCGGAGTGCCTTTGGTCGGGTGAACGGACATGAGATCTGCTTCCGCTGTTATCTGTGACAACGCGTGACGGAGGTGTGTCCGAATAGCCCGGCCGTACGTGTGCTGAGATCGGCCGACACTTGCAGGACTTGCATCAACTGGCGCTGAAGGTGGTTGAGTCCCGGCAATTGGGCAACGCAAGGGGGCCCCGAGTCGGTGCAGGACCTGTGGATGGTTCAAGCTTGGATCGCTTCCGGTAGCGATTGGCGCTGGGTTTGCGCCCGGATGTGGTCCGATTGCAACATCAGAAAGCCGCACCCGGCGACATGAAATGCCGGTTTGATGTCAAAGAGACGGAGCTTTATCCGGATGCGCCTTGTTCGCCCCCGCATGCGGGCGGTATGTAGCTTGCCGCGCCCGGCGCGCGCTGCACGATTCCACCCTGCACTTATCGGAGAGGCCGGATGACCAGCCGACCATTGCTCATCGTCGTCCTTGCCGCCGGGCAGGGCACGCGCATGAAGTCCGCAACGCCCAAGGTGCTGCACAAGATCGCCGGCCGCAGCATGCTCGCGCACGTCCTTGCCGCCTCGCGAGATCTTGGCGCCCAGGCGATCGAGGTGGTGATCGGCCCCGGCATGGACACGGTCCGCGCCGAGGTCGGAAAGGAAACGCCTTCGGCCCGCGTCTGGGTGCAGGAAAAGCAGCAGGGAACCGCGGATGCGCTGCTCGCTGCGCGCGAGGCGCTCGCCCGGCATCAAGGCGATGTGCTGGTTCTCTATGCCGACACGCCGCTTCTGACGACCGATACGCTGCGCTGCCTACTGCGGCGCCTCGACGAGGGCGCCGGTGTCGCCGTGCTCGGCTTCGAGCCCGCCGACCCGACCGGCTACGGCCGGCTTTTGACGGATGCCTCGGGCTGGCTCACCGCCATCCGTGAGGAAAAGGATGCAAACACCGCCGAGCGCGCGATCAGGCTATGCAACTCGGGCGTGATGGCGTTCCGCCTCGATGACCTGCTCGGCGTCCTGGGTGCCATCGGCAACGCCAACGCCAAGGGCGAGTATTACCTCACCGACGCCGTCGAGATCGCCGGCGCCAAAGGGGCGAAGTCCGGCGTCGTCGCCTGCGCCGAGGACGAGGTGCTGGGCGTCAACTCACGCGATCAGCTCGCCACCGCCGAGGCGATCTATCAGAATCGCGCCCGCCTCGCCGTCATGCGCGAGGGCGCGACGCTCATCGCCCCCGAAACGGTCTGGCTCTCCTGGGACACCAGGATCGGCCGCGACGTCGTCATCGAGCCGAACGTCTTCTTCGGCACCGGCGTCACGGTGGAGGACGGCGTCCAGATCAAGGCCCACTGCCATATCGAGAAGGCCCACATCGGCCCCGGCGCGATCATCGGCCCGTTTGCGCGCCTGCGCCCCGGTGCCGATCTTAAGGCCAACGTCCACGTCGGCAACTTCGTCGAGGTGAAGAACGCGACGCTGGGCGAGGGCACCAAGGCCAACCATCTCTCCTATATCGGCGACGGCAGCGTCGGCGCGCGCTCCAACATCGGCGCCGGCACCATCTTCTGCAACTACGACGGGTTCAACAAATCCCGCACCGAGCTCGGAGAAGGCGTGTTCATCGGCTCCAACTCCTCGCTGGTCGCCCCGGTCAAGATCGGTGACGGCGCCTACATCGGCTCGGGCAGCGTCATCACCAAGGACGTGGCGCCCGATGCTCTGGCGCTGGAGCGCTCGGCACAAGAGGAGCGCCCCGGCTGGGCGGCCAAGTTCCGCACCATGATGAGCCGGCGCAAGGCTAAGGCAGGGTGAGGGCCATCCGCCCCTCTGCTGCACTGCCGAATTGTTGGAAACACAGTGTGATTTGAGGGGCCTATTAATCAAACTGTAGCAGTATCTATAGGCTGACTCAGCCTTGAGGATCATAGGAACGTCCCATGTGCGGCATTGTCGGAATTATCGGCCAACAGGCCGTGGCAACCGATCTGGTCGATGCGCTGCGCCGCCTCGAATACCGCGGCTATGACTCAGCCGGCGTCGCCACCGTCGAGAACGGCCACCTGGAGCGCCGCCGCGCCGAAGGCAAGCTGCGCAATCTGGAAGGCCGCCTGCTGACCGAGCCGCTCAACGGTCACACCGGCATCGGCCATACGCGCTGGGCCACCCACGGCCGCCCCACCGAGCGCAACGCCCATCCGCACATGAACGCCCGGGTATCGGTGGTCCACAACGGCATCATCGAGAACTTCCGCGAGCTGAAGGACGAGCTGAAGGCCAAGGGCCACATCTTCGAGAGTGACACCGACACCGAGGTTATCGTCCACGTCATCAGCGACGAGCTCGACAAGGGCCTGTCCCCGCAAGAGGCGGTGCGCAATGCGCTCGCCCGGCTCAAGGGCGCCTTCGCGCTCGCCATCATTTTCGCCGGTCACGACGACCTGATGATCGCCGCGCGCCAGGGTAGCCCGCTCGCGATCGGTCACGGCACCGGCGCCATGTACCTGGGCTCCGATGCGATTGCGCTCGCGCCCTTCACCGACGCCATCACCTATCTGGAAGAGGGTGACTGGGCGGTGCTGCACCGCTCCGGGGTGGAGATCTTCGACCGTGACGGCAACCGCGTCGACCGTCCCATCGTCAAATCGGTGGCAAGCTCGCTCCTCGTCGACAAAGGCAACCATCGCCACTTCATGGCGAAGGAGATCCACGAGCAGCCCGAGGTCATCAGCCACACGCTGTCGAACTACATCGACATGAGCGCCGGCACCGTGCAGATGCCGCAGCTCGGCCTCGATCCGGTGAAGCTGCCGCGCGCCACGGTCTCCGCCTGCGGCACCGCCTATTACGCGGGCCTCGTCGGCAAGTACTGGCTGGAGCGCTACGCCAATCTGCCCGTCGACATCGATGTCGCCTCCGAGATGCGCTACCGCGAGCCGCCGCTGCAGAAGGGCGGGCTCTCCATCTTTGTTTCCCAGTCGGGCGAAACCGCCGACACGCTCGCGACGCTGCGCCATGCCAAGGCGGAAGGTCAGCGCATCGCCTCCATCGTCAACGTGCGCACCTCCACCATCGCGCGCGAATCCGACGTCGTGTTGCCGACGCTCGCCGGACCCGAGATCGGCGTCGCCTCCACCAAGGCATTCACCTGCCAGCTCGCCGTGCTCGCCTGCCTCACTGTGGGGCTCGGCCGCGCCCGCGGTGCCATCGGTGATGAGCAGGAGCACGACCTCGTCAAAGCGCTCATCGAGGTGCCGCGGCACATATCGAGCATCCTGCGCAACGAGCAGCAGTTCGAGACGATCGCCCACTCGCTCTCCAAGGCGCGCGACGTGCTCTACCTGGGCCGCGGCACCAGCTACCCGCTGGCGCTGGAAGGCGCCTTGAAGCTCAAGGAGATCTCCTACCTGCATGCGGAAGGCTATGCGGCGGGCGAGCTCAAGCACGGACCCATCGCCCTCATCGACGAGAACGTGCCCGTGATCGTCGTGGCCCCGCGCGATTCGCTGTTCGAGAAGACGGTTTCCAACATGCAGGAGGTCGCCTCCCGCGGTGGCCAGATCATCTTCATCTCCGATGCCACGCCCGAGGAAGTGGGCTGCAAGGTGGCCGCGCATATCGAGATGCCGGCGGCCTCGGAGTTCACCAATCCGCTGATCTACGCGGTTCCCGTGCAGCTTCTCGCCTATTATACGGCGGTCATCATGGGCACGGACGTCGATCAGCCGCGCAACCTCGCCAAGTCGGTGACAGTGGAATAGGGGACATTTCCCCCGAATTCGCGGCCGCGGATTTGCCTCTATGACGTGTTTAACATAACGTTCAGCCTCCTGGTCGGAGCCCGGGAAGCTCAAGGATTTCAGGTGGGGAAATGGGGTTCTTTGCGCGCATTCTGACGGTTGGGGCGATGGTGTGGGTGGCCGGGCTGCCTGCAAACGCCTTTGAAGGACCGTCACAGGCGGACGCCAAGGACAAGCCGGCCGCAAGCCAACCGGCCGCCGCTAGCGGCGAAACGGCTTCGCCCGCCACCATTCAGGCCTACGAGGCCGGCATCAAAGCCTACCAGGACGGCAAGACCGATCTTGCCATTCGTGCGCTGAGCAAAGCTCTCAACGGCGGCGGCCTGGAGAGCCCGAAAATGGCCAAGGCGCTCTACTATCGCGGCATGTCTTATCGCAAGAAGGACAAGCCGGGCCTCGCCATCTCCGATCTGACGAGCGCCATCTGGCTCAAGGACGGCCTTGACTACGCCTCCCAGCAGGAAGCGATGAGTGCACGCATTGCGGCTTATCGCGAGGCCGGCATCAGCGATGTCCCGCAACTACCTGCGGGCAGCGTGATGATGGCCAGCAGCGGCGATAGCGCGGCCGGCGGTGGCTGGCAGACGGCAACCGCTGATCAAGGCCCTCCGGTCGGATCGCTGGACGCAACGGGTCCGCAATATGCGCCGCCCTCTCCATCGCAACCGCAAAGCTCCAGCTCCGGCGGCGGCATCGGAGGCTTCTTCAACAGCGTCACCAATGGCGTCACGAGCCTGTTCGGCGGCGGCTCGTCCAGTTCGTCCAGCTCCGACGAGGACGTGACGACCGCATCACTGTCCTCGTCCAACGAGGCTTCGACCTCGGCGGCAAGCTGGAGCGGCAATACCGAGGTCGCGGTGTCGTCCTCCCAGGCGGGCGAGCCCGCGCCATTCGTCACCCAGGTCGCGACAGCGTCGCCCGCAGCGAGCGGCATGCCGTCGGGCAAATATCGTCTACAGATCGCGTCGGTGCGCTCGCGCGTCGAGGCTGACAACCTCGCGCACCGTGTCGTTGCCGAGTACGGAGCCGATCTTGGTCCGCGCGCGCCGATCGTCGATGAGGCGGTCATCGGCAGCATGGGTACCTTCTATCGCGTCCGCGTGGGGCCGTATGCGAATGCCGCCGAGCCGCAGAAGCTGTGCGGCAAGCTGCAGGCCAACGGGTTCGACTGCCTTGTCGTGACCCAGTAACGGAGTGTGTGCCGCCGAACGGCGGCGGGCATTTCTGGTAAGCACGCTTCTTATATGCGGAATTCCATGGAACAATTGTTCGGTCCGGCCGCCTGAGCATCGGCGGCTGCCACTAGGCCAGCACCTGTGGACTGAAACATGAGCGCATCCGACCGCAACGACGATTCCGGCGCCCCGTCGCCTCCGCAGCTCAGCGCGGGGCTCGAGCGGCTGACGCAGGAGAGTCATCCGTCGGGCTGGCACCTCGGCGCCCGGCTGCGCAACTACTTCCTCACCGGCCTCGTCGTCGTTGGCCCCGTCACCATCACGCTCTACTTCGCGTGGTGGTTCATCAACGTGACGGATGCCTGGATCAAGCCGTTCGTCCCCAAGGCCTATCTGCCCGACACCTATCTGCCGTTCGAGCTTCCCGGCTTCGGTCTCATCGTCGGCATCATCGCGCTGACGCTCGTGGGTGCGCTCGCCGCGAACTTGTTGGGCCGCACGCTGATCTCGTTCGGCGAGCAGATGGTCGGCGGCATGCCGATCGTGCGCAACATCTACCGCGCGCTGAAGCAGATCTTCGAATCCGTCGTCGATGCGACGGGCCCGGCCGGTCAGGCGTTCCAGAAGGTCGGCCTCATCGAGTTTCCGTCCAAGGGGCTTTGGTCGATCGTGTTCGTCACCGGTGAGACCACCGGCGCGGTCGGAGCGATCAAGCCTGGCGGCGAGGAGGACCTGCTCACCGTCTTCATGCCGACGGGCATCGTGCCGCCGACGGGGTTCGTTTGCTTCCTGCCGCGCAGCAGCGTGACGCTGCTCGACATGAACGTCGAGGATGCGGCCAAGGTCATCATCTCAGCGGGTATGGTGACGCCGGAAAGCCAGGCCAAACTGCAGGAGCTGGCCGACAAGGCGAAGCTGCAGAAGAAGGCCAAATCCCGCCCGCCGAAGATCTCGACGCCGACGTGATCAAGCCGCGCGGAGAGGTGCATGGCTCCCGCTCTACAGCGGGATGACGTGATCAGGTATAACTGCTCCGCCTGTAATCTTCTTTCCCGTCATCCCGGCGTCATGGCGCAGCCGTGCTCCGCGTGGATGACCGGGATCGACGCCAGCTCGACGCACTCAAGCCGCCCGGAACAGGCGCACGGCCTCGTCGCAATCGAACAGGTAGAGCAGCGTCTTCAAAGCTTCCCCGCGCGCGCCCGAAAGCTTGGGATCGTTCGCCAGCACCAGGCGCGCATCATCGCGGGCGGCGCCTAGAAGCTCCTCGAAGTTAGGCACACCCGCCATCCGGAACTCCGGCATGCCGCTCTGGCGCGCGCCCAAAACCTCGCCGCCGCCGCGCAGCTCCAGATCCTTTTCCGCAATCAGGAACCCGTCCTCGCTCGCCTCCATCATCTCCAGGCGCTGCTTGGCGGTTTCTCCCAGCGGCGCCTTGTAGAGCAGCATGCAGAAACTCTCGCGCGAGCCGCGTCCGACGCGCCCGCGCAGCTGATGCAACTGGGCGAGCCCGAAACGCTCGGCGTGCTCGATCACCATGATGTTGGCGTTGGGCACGTTGACGCCGACCTCGATCACGGTCGTCGCCACTAAAATCTTGAGGTTGCCCTCTGCGAACGCCTCCATCGCCGCGTCCTTGGCCTTGTCCGCCATGGCGCCGTGCAAAAGCCCGACGTTCTCCTTGCCGAAGATCTGCGACAGGTGTGCGTGGCGCTCCTCGGCGGCGGCGAGCTCGGACAGCTCCGAGCTCTCGATCAACGGGCACACCCAGTAGACCTGCGCGCCCTCCGCCAACTGCACGCGCAGGCGATCGATCAGCTTCTCGATCGCGTCGGTCGGGATCTTCTTGGTGACGATCGGCTTGCGCCCTGGCGGCTTCTCGTTGAGACGCGAGACGTCGAGATCGCCGTAATGCGTCATCACCAGCGTGCGCGGGATCGGCGTCGCCGTCATCACCAAGACGTCGGTGCCCGAGCCGTTGCCCTTCGACTGCAGCGACAGGCGCTGGTGAACGCCGAAGCGGTGCTGCTCGTCGATGACGGCGAAGGCCAGATCTTTGAAAATCACGTCGGCCTGGAACAGCGCGTGCGTGCCGATCAAAATGTCGATCTCACCGGCGGCGAGGCGGGTGAGCAGCTCCTGGCGGATCTTGCCTTTCTCACGGCCCGTCAGCAGGCCGATGCGCAGCCCTGCCGTTTCCGCCAGCGGCGCGATCGTCTCCAGATGCTGGCGCGCCAAGACCTCGGTCGGTGCCATGAAGGCTGCCTGCGCGCCCGCTTCCACCGCAATCGCCATCGCGAGCAGCGCCACCACCGTCTTGCCCGAGCCGACGTCGCCCTGCAGCAGCCTCAGCATCCGGCGCGGCGCGTTCATGTCCGCCTCGATCTCTTGCATGGCGGTGCGCTGTGATCCGGTCAGCGCGAAGGGCAGCGCATCGGCAATGGCTGCACGGATACGGCCGTCGCCTTTGACGACGCGGCCCGGCCGGTTCTTGAAGCTCTGGCGCACGAGAGCGAGGGCCAACTGCCCCGCCAGCAACTCGTCGTAGGCGAGCCGCTGCCAGGGCGGTCCGCCGGGCGAGACGTCGCCGGCATCGACCGGCTTGTGCAGCCGCTTCAGCGCATCTGCGAACGCCGGCCAGCCCCGCGCCTTCAGCCACGCCGCCTCCTGCCACTCGGCAACCTCGGGCAGATGGTCGACCGCCTGGCGCGTCGCCTTCTGCACGATCTTGCCCGACAGCCCCGCGGTCAGTGGATAGACCGGCTCCAAAAGCGGCAGGTCATCGCGGGCTTCCGGCGCCACGATATAGTCGGGATGCGACATCTGCAGGTGATCGGCGTAGCGCTCGACGCGCCCCGAGACATAGCGCTCCTCGCCGATGGGAAGCTGGCGCTCGATAAACTTTCGCTCGGCATGAAAGAAGACGAGCTCGAGGCGTCCGCTCTCGTCCTCGGTCAGCACCTTGTATGGCGCGCGCGATTTCCCCCGCGGCGGCGCTTTGTGCTTCAGGACGCGCACCTTCAGGGTCGCGATCGAGCCCGGCACCGCCTCGGCGACCTTGGGCTCCGCGCGCCGGTCGATGACGCCGGTCGGCAGATGCCACAACAAGTCGAGCACCCGGGGCTCGCTCACGCCCGCCGGCAGGTTGACGCACTTCCTCAACAGCAGGATCAGTCGCGGACCGATCCCGGACAGCGACTGCATCGAGGCAAACAGAGGCGTCAACGCGTTGGGCCGCATGCGGCGTCAGGGCTCCGGCGGTGGTCTTTGGCGGCGCTTTACCGCTTGCTGGGCCGGTCGGCAGCGAAGAACCGGGGCCGAGGCGCGTTGCCTCCCTTTGCGCGCGGCGCTCCGGGCGTTATATCAACCACCCAACCTGACGAGGGTGGCGAGCGGCCTGAGCGGCGTCAAGCCTCAGGCCGGGGTTATCCAAGAAAGCCGGATCAAGCCATGACCGACGACCTCCAGATGCGCCGCCGACGCGCGGCCTATCGCGCATCGCATCGGGGCACCAAAGAGATGGATTTCGTGCTTGGGCGCTATGCCGAGGCCCATCTTGCGGGCATGGACGAGGCAGATATGGCGGATTTCGAGAATTTCCTGGCCCAGCCCGATCCCGTGATCACGGAGTGGTTTGCGCTCGGCTCGGCACCGGTGGAGCCGGAGTTCGCGGCCCTGATCGCAGCGCTCAGGGAGTTTCATGGCCTCAGCCATGACGAGGCCGGAGGATTGACGATCTGATGACGACGACGAAGGACAAGAGCGAGACACGGTCGATCCAGATCGTGGCCGGCGTGCCCGAAGGGCTCGACGCGCTCGTGCTTGCCCAGCTTCTGGCCGAGGCGAAGGCCGAGCATGCGCCCGGCACGCTGCTGCATGTCGCACGCGATGACCGCCGTCTCGACGACCTGGAACGTCAGCTCGCGTTTTTCGCACCCGACGTGCGCGTCCTATCGCTTCCCGCCTGGGACACAGTTCCCTATGACCGCGTCGGTCCCAATGCCGAGATCGTGGCCAAGCGGATCACGACGCTGGCGAAGCTGTCGCTCACCGCGCGCAAGCATCCGACCATCGTTCTCACCACCATCAACGCGGTTTTGCAGCGCGTTCCGCCCCGCAGCTTCCTGAAGCGCGCGATCAAGCAGTTGGCGCCTGGCCAGCGCATCGACATGGCCCGGCTGACGCAGCGCCTGTCGCTGATGGGCTACCAGCGCAGCGGCACCGTCATGGAGCCGGGCGAGTACGCGGTCCGCGGTGGCATCCTCGATTTGTTCCCACCCGCGCGGTCGAACCCCGTCCGCCTCGACTTCTTCGGCGACACGCTGGAGACCATCAAGACCTTCGAGGTCCAGACGCAGCGCACGACCAAGCCGGTGCAGAAGCTGGCGCTGCTGCCCGTCAGCGAGATCGCGTTCGGCGACGAGGCGGAGAAGCTGTTTCGGACCCGCTACGTAGCGCTGTTCGGTGGCGCGACCAGCGACGACCCGCTCTATGAAGCCGTCAGCGCCGGCCACCGCTACCCCGGCCAAGAGCACTGGCTGCCGCTGTTCCACGACAAGCTGGAGACGGTCTTCGATTATCTGCCTAGCGTGCCGGTGAGCTTCGATCATCTGATCGACGAGGCCGCCAAGCGCCGCTTCGAGCAGATCGCCGAGCACTACGATGCCCGCCTGGAGGCGCTTGAGGAGCAAACGTTCGGCGCGCCGCCCTACAAGCCCGTGCCGCCCGAGGAGATGTTCCTCGACGACAAGTCATGGCCGCAGGCGCTGAGCACGCACCGCATCTTCCGACTGACCCCGTTCGAGGAAGCCGCCGGCCCGTCGATCCGCTCCTGGCGCGGTCGCGGCGGGCGCTCGTTTGCCGCCGAGCGCCAGCAGGGGGACGTCAACGTGTTCGACGCCGTCACGGCCCATGTGAAGCGGCTGCAGGGCGATCACCGCCGCGTCATCGTCGCCGCCTGGACGCCCGGCGCGCGCGAGCGCCTGTCCACGCTTTTGTCCGATCACGGCCTCAAAGACACCGCCAAGGTCGAAAGCTACTCCGACGCACTCGCACTCCCCGGCACCACGACCGCGCTCGCCGTTCTCGGCCTGGAGCAGGGGTTCGAGACGCCCGAGCTTGCCGTCATCGGCGAGCAGGACATTCTCGGCGATCGCCTCGTACGCCCGCGCCGCAAGCAGCGCTCCGCCGTCGACGTCCTCACCGAGGCGACGAGCCTCTCCGTCGGCGATCTGGTCGTGCATGCCGACCACGGCATCGGCCGCTTTGCGGGCCTCAAGACCATCACCGTGCTCGGCGCCCCGCACGACTGCCTGGAGCTGACCTACGCCGGCGGCGACAAGCTGTTCCTGCCGGTCGAGAACATCGAGCTTCTGTCGCGCTACGGTGCCGACGAGACGGATGCGCAGCTCGACAAGCTGGGCGGTGTCGCCTGGCAGTCGCGCAAGGCGCGTCTCAAGAAGCGTCTGCGCGAGATCGCATCCGAGCTGATCAAGATCGCGGCCATGCGCCAGCTCAAAGAGGCGCCCGCCGTTGCCGCGCCCGAGGGCACGTATGACGAGTTCGTCGCGCGCTTCCCCTACGAGGAGACGGAGGACCAGGATTCCTCCATCGATGCCGTCTTGGAGGATCTGAACTCCGGTCGTCCGATGGACCGGCTCGTGTGCGGCGACGTCGGCTTCGGCAAAACCGAGGTGGCGCTGCGTGCAGCCTTCGTTGCGGCCATGAACGGCCTGCAGGTGGCCGTCGTCGTTCCCACCACGCTGCTCGCGCGCCAGCATTTCAAGACCTTCACCGACCGCTTCAAGGGGCTGCCGATACGCGTCGCGCAGGCCTCGCGTCTCGTCGGTGCCAAGGAGCTCAACCTCGTCAAAGAGGGCTTGAAGAGCGGGTCGATCGATATCGTCGTCGGCACGCATGCGCTCCTCGGCAAGTCGATCACGTTCGCGCGTCTCGGCCTGCTCATCATCGACGAGGAGCAGCACTTCGGCGTGACGCATAAGGAGCGCTTGAAGAAGCTGCGCGAGGACGTGCACGTGCTGACGCTGTCGGCGACGCCGATCCCGCGCACGCTGCAGCTGGCCTTGTCGGGCGTGCGCGAGCTGTCGCTCATCACGACGGCGCCGATGGATCGCCTGGCGGTGCGCACCTACATCTCGCCGTTCGATCCCGTCATCGTCCGCGACGCGCTGCGCCGTGAGCGCTTCCGCGGCGGCCAGAGCTTTTACGTCGCCCCGCGCATCTCCGATCTCGACGACGTCGCCGAGTTCCTGCGCGACTGGGTGCCGGAGCTGAAATTCGCCAAGGCCTCCGGCCAGATGACGCCGGGCGAATTGGAAGACGTTATGAGCGCGTTCTACGAGGGCAAGTACGACGTGCTGCTGTCCACGGCGATCGTGGAATCCGGCCTCGATCTGCCCAACGCCAACACGCTGATCGTGCATCGCGCCGACATGTTCGGCCTCGCCCAGCTCTATCAGTTGCGCGGCCGCGTCGGTCGCGCCAAGGCCCGCGCCTATGCCTATTTCACCATCCCCGTCGGCCAGCGCCTGACCGAAGCGGCGGAAAAGCGCCTCAAGGTGCTGCAGTCGCTCGACACGCTTGGTGCCGGTTTCTCGCTCGCCTCGCACGACCTCGACATCCGCGGCGCCGGCAACCTGTTGGGCGAGGAGCAGTCCGGGCACATCCGCGAGGTCGGCTTCGAGCTTTATCAGTCGATGCTGGAAGAAGCGGTCGCGGCCATGAAGGGTGGCGAGGTCGACGGCGGCGAGGATCAGTGGAGCCCGACCATCTCGCTCGGCACCGCGGTGCTGATCCCGGAGTCCTACGTCGCCGATCTGCAACTCAGGCTCGGTCTCTACCGGCGCCTCTCGACGCTCGAAACCCGCGCCGACATCGATGCCTTCGCGGCCGAGCTGGTCGATCGCTTCGGCGAGCTGCCCGAGGAGGTTGAGCATCTGCTCGACGTCATGGAAATCAAGGGGCTGTGCCGGCAGGCCGGCGTCGCACAGGTCGATGCGGGCCCGAAGGGCGCCGTCGTCGCCTTCCACAAGAACAGCTTCGCCAACCCCGAAGGCCTCATCGCCTTCGTGCAGAAGTCGCGCGGCCACGTGAAGATCCAGCCCGACCAGAAGCTCGTCTTCAAGTCGGAGTGGGACCTGCCGGTGGAGCGCATGAAGGGCGTGCGCAAGCTGATCTCGCAGCTCGTCGAGATTGCGCAGCAGGCCAAGAAGGCGGCGTGACGAAACCTCGGCAACCGAGCCGGGAAGTTTGCCCAGACAATGTCTAATGATCGCCGTCAACCAGCGCGATGACTAGTGGTTGGCGCGCTGGCGCATGCGCGCTATCCAGGATCGGCCTGCCGGGGGGCGGGCGAAGAGCTATGTTTTATCGCGTTGGTACGGGGGAGTCATGGCGACCATTGTCACCGTTCACGGCACCTTTGCGACGGGGCCGCTGGAAGGAACGAAATGGTGGCAGCAGGGAAGCCCCTTCGGCTCCTACCTTGCCGGCCTCGTCGACAGCGACGATGACGCGCTGAAAATCGAGCCGCACATCTGGAACGGCCTCAACAGCGAGACCTCGCGGCGCGCCGCAGGTGAGGCGCTCGCGGTAAGGCTCACCAGGCTCGATGAGGCCGGCGAGCCCTTCGTCGTGGTCGGGCACAGCCATGGCGGCTCCGTCATCAGTGCAGCGCTTCTGCGCTGCGCCAAGATGCGCCGGCCCTTGAGCGCGATGCAGCGCTGGATGACGGTCGGAACGCCCTTCATCAAGACCGAGCGGCAGCGGCTTCTGTTCTCGCGCCTCGGTATTTTCGGCAAGGCGATCTATCTCATCCTCTTGACGTTCCTGGTGCTCGGCATCCTGGCCGTCTTCGTCGGCGCAGACGACCGTGATCCGGCGCTGTGGCTGCTCGCCTTCGCCACCTTCGCGGGACCGCTCGCGCTCTTCTACGCGATCCTGCGCTATCAGGAATCGCGCCGCTCGTTTCGCTTCAATCGCCGCCTGCTCGGCTTTGCCTCAAAGCATTACGCGGCGCGCTGGCTCTCGCTTTGGCATGCTAAGGACGAGGCGGTGCAGAGCCTCAAGGCCGTGAAGCGTCTCGACGTGCAGATCTTCTCGCGCAACTTTGCGGCCTCCAGCCTCAATCTGCTCGCTATCGTAATCATTCCGCTTCTGTGCCTGTGGGCGCTCAACTCAGAGCCGACCATGGACGCCATCGCCGCCAAGGTCTTCACGCTCATCGAAGGCGCCGCCGAGGACGAGCTCTATTCCTCGGGCGGCAGCAACATCTTCGAGAATGCGGCGGTGATGTTCGTCGGGCTCCTAGTCATTCCGCCGAGCCTGATCTTGCCGGCCGACTTCATTCTCGCGCTGGATACCTGGGGCCAGATGGTCCTGCTGCTCGTCGCGATCATGCTTCTGCTCGGCGCCGCCTACGTGCTGACCTTGGCGTTCAACGGGTTTGCCCGTCTCGTCAGCCATGGTCTGAGCCTCGTCCTCAACCCCATGACGCTGGCGCAGCTCAAGTCGGTGGCCTACGGCAGCGACACGCGCGAGGACCTGGCGATCGACGCCGGCGAGTGGCCGATCTGGATGAACCAAGGTTATCCCCCACTGCCGGCGACCATCGCCGATGAGCTGGAGCTGGCAAGCGACCAGGCAATTGGTCATGCCATCCCGAAATTCCGCAATGTCGTGGAGAGTTTGGCCGACGCGGAGTCGCCGGAAGCGACGTCGGACGTGCTCGCCGACTACCTCACCTGGCCGGAGCTCATTCACACCTCCTATTTCACCCAGGAGCGGTTCGCCAAGCTCCTCGCTTACGCCATCTGCCAGTGCGAAGGGTTTCGCCCGAGCGCTCATTTTGAGAGCGATCCCGAGTTCGCCGAGATCGCACAGGCCTACGCGACGATCGTCGAGGGCGCCGTCGTCACCCCGGCGTAGCCCTGGCCGAAATACGACGCGCGGCCCGAATGCCTCCCAACCCTGCGACATTCTTGAAAGAATCCGGAAGTGCATTGGGAAGTCTAGGTGGCCCCGTTATGCAACGACTGGCAAAGCGAATTGACCAGCGCAAACTACATCTCACCATGGAGCCCCGCTAAACTTCTCCCTCCATGGAGTGTTCGTTGACCATCGCAAAGCACAGCTTCGCTACCACCAGTCTCGACGGCGTCGTCGACCGCGCTGCAGCCATCTACGAGCGCAAGGGATTGAAGTTCACGGTCTTGCGGCGGCTCGTGCTGGAGGCCATTGCCGAGCGCCATACGCCTGTCGGCGCCTATACGATTCTGCAGGTGCTAGAAGGACGCTATCGCAAGCTCTCGCCGATCAGCGTCTATCGGGCACTCGATTCGCTCAGTCGATTGGGCCTCGTCAACAAACTGAAGACGCAGAACGCTTACTTCTTGGCGGAAAGCTTCCGTACGCGCGCCAAGCAGCCGAGCGAGAAGCGGCTCTATCTCATCTGCGAGGTCTGCAAGCGCGTCACCGAAGCCTCGAGCCCCGGGGCTTATCAACTGATCGAGCAACTCTCCGGCTCGGCCTTGTTCAAGATCAGCGTGAACACCGTCGAGGTGTCGGGCGTCTGCGAGTCGTGCTCGGCGCAACGCGCCAGCCCAAAGCCGGCTGCGCCTGTCCGTTTGAGGCAGAGGGGGCCCGGTACGCCCGCCCGCCCACAAAAAATCGCGGCCAGATAGCCCGTTTGGCCTCACGTATTCACCACAACCGGAAGCTACCCCGTCGCTAGGCCTTGCATCCCGTCATGAGCCGGGCAAAATTCGTATACGGACTCAAGACGTGAGAGTGTGACGCCGGTCGCCCCGGGGACGACAGCTAATTTTGCCACGTTTTGACGATTGTCTTCGTGGGGAGGCCTGAACTCGGTCGCGGGAGGACGAGGGGGCTCAATTGCTTTCTACTCGCCAATTTTCGAACGCTGCGGCAGCGATCTCGCTGGCCGCGTGCGCAATTCTCGGCTTGCCGTCAGTCGCGCGAGCGCAGGTAACATCGGCTCATTGCGAGGACGCTGCAGGGCTTGCGGTGCTCGCGGCTCCGCTTTCGCCGTGGACGGGCGCTCCACTGCGCGTTGTGTTCGCGACCGAGAAGCCATTCAAGGGAGAGCTTTCTCTCACCGCGCCCAACGGCAAGGTGATCGCCAAGTCGGACACCCGTCATGGCGGGCCGCCGTACTTCTGGTCCGCGGAGGTTCCCAAGCCCGCGAAAGGCAAGTGGCTCGCCACACTCAAGCGCGAGGGCACCAGCGACGATTGCGCCACGATCACGCGCGAGATAGCGGTCCAGTCTCGACCCAAGTCGCCGGGCTACGCGCGCAATAGCGTCTGGCCCATCCGCAATAGCTGGAACCGCGAGACGGAGAACCTCTACTCTGCCTGGATCGAAACGCTCTTCGATGCGCCGCTGGACGAGTCGTTGTCTTGGAAGGCACTGCACGAGGTTCTGCGCGATCAAAAGCGTAACGTGCTGTTCAATTACCTGGGCGCGCGCGAGGACGAGAAGAAGCTCTACATCCGTCCCGATTGCGCCGATCTTCCCTACTTCTTGCGTGCCTATTTCGCCTTCAAGATGGGATTGCCGTTCGGCTACTCGAAGTGCACGCGCGGTAGCGGCGGCGCACCGCGTTGTACGCAGTGGTGGAACATCGAGAAAGAGGAGCCGCCGCCAGCGCCGGCTAGGTCGCAAACACCGGCACCGGGTGTGTTCGGTCTGTTCGCGCCTCCGCCTGCGAAACCAGTCAAGGCTTATCCGACCAGGCCAAAGAGCCTCGTGCCCGGCTTCGGTTTCTATATTCGCCGCACGATTGCCGATGGTGTTCATTCCGGCAACGGCCGCACGGCGCTCGACGACAACCGCACCGACTACTATCCGATCGCGCTGAAGCAGGAGACGCTGCGGCCGGGCACAGTCTATGCCGATCCTTACGGCCATCTTCTGGTGCTGGTGAAGCGCGTGCCGCAGACCGCGGACGGAGCAGGCGTGTTCCTCGCCGTAGATGGCCAGCCCGACGGCACGGTCGCGCGCAAGCGCTTCTGGCGCGGCAACTTCCTGTTTGCGCAGGACCCGGCTCTGGGCGGTCCCGGCTTCAAGCGGTTCCGCCCCGTCGTACGCGCCTCCAACGGCACATTGCGCGCGCTGACCAATGAGGAGATCGCCAAGAGCCCCGACTACGGCGATTTCTCCATGGAGCAGTCGCAGCTGTCCATCGAGGACTTCTACGACCGCATGGACGACGTGATGTCGCCTGAGCCGCTCGATCCCGTGCGCGCGATGAAGGAGGCCGTCACCTCGCTCGAGGAGCAGGTCAACGCCCGAGTCACATCGGTCGAGAACGGCCGCAAGTATCAGGGCAAATCGCGCGGCGAGGTCGCGATCCCGGACGGCGCGTCGATCTTCGAGACCAGCGGCCCCTGGGAGGACTACGCCACGCCGGCCCGCGACCTGCGCCTGCTGATCGCGATTGACGTCGTCTATAAGTTCCCCGAGCGCGTTGCCCGAAGGCCCGACCGCTACGCGATGCCCGCCGGCAAGACGCCGGCCGACGTCAAGGCCGAGCTCGAAAGCGTGCTCGCCCAGGAGCTCGCCACGCGCAAGTTTTCCTACATGCGCACCGATGGCTCGGAATGGACGCTCACGCTGAAGGACGTCATCGACCGCATGCAGAAGCTGGAGATGGCCTACAACATCAACGACTGCGTCGAGCATCGCTGGGGCGCGCCGGAAGGCAGCAAGGAAGCGTCCACCTGCAAGCAGCGCGCGTCCGCAGCCCAGCGCGCGAAGATGTCGGAATATCGCGAGTGGTTCCAGGATCGGCGCCGCCCACCGCGCGGCTAGCTCGACCGTCGCGGGACTGACGGGGTGGGCAGCACGAGCCGCGAGCGCATGACCTTGCCGTTGGCGGTGCGGGGCAGGCTGTCCACCAGCACGAATGCGCGCGGGCGCTTGTAGGCGGCGAGCTGCTCCATCGCAAAGCGTTCGATCTCGCTCGTATCGGCGCTGACGCCCGGCCGCGGCACGATGAACGCGCCGATAACGCTTACGTCGTCGCGCACGCGCACCTCTGCGCATGCGACCTCGGCAACGTCGGGATGGCCCGCCAGCACCGCCTCGACCTCCAGCGGAGACACGCGATAGCCGAGCGCTTTCATCAGATCATTGGCGCGGCCCCGATGGAAGACATAGCCATCCTCGTCCATGGCGGCGATGTCGCCGCCGATAAACCAGTCGCCGCGATAAACCGCGGTCTCCTCGTCCGGCCGGTTCCAGTACCCGAGCATCAGGCCCGGATCGGAGCGGTGCACGGCGAGCAGACCTTCCTCGCCGAAAGGCAGCGGGTCGGTGCCGCCCTCTTGCGGGAGCACGACGACGCGCCGCCCGGCTTGCGCTGTTCCGACGGCGCCGTCCTTGCGCGGCACGGTCGGGCTGGCGGAGACGTAGGTCGAGATCTCGCTCATGCCGAGCGCCTCATAGATCTCGCGGCCGGTGCGATCCTTCCATCCCTCGAACAGTCCCGGAGGCGGCGTCTCGCCGGCCATCAGTCCGTGCCGCAACGCGCCAAGATCGCCGGGTCCCGGCTCGGCGTATTTCAGGATCTGACGATAAAGACCCGGCACGGCTGCAAACAGTGTGGCGCCTGTCTGTGTGATGAGGCGCGGCCAAAGTGCAGGATCTTTCTCGCCGGTATAGATGATGGACGTTGCGCCATTGACCCACGGGTCGGTCAGCCCGGTTCCCAGCGTGAAGGTCCAGTTGAAGGCGCCGGCGTGTAGCATGCGGTCGTTCGGTCCGATGCCATACCAGCCCTGATACATGGGCCTGCGTCCAAATGCGGAGCGATGGCCGTGCAGCACGCCTTTCGGGCTCGCCGTCGTGCCCGATGTGTAGATCAGAAAGGCGGGATCGTCGGACGCGGTGTCGGCATAAGCCGCCATTCGTCCGGTGGCGATCATGCGCGCGATCTCATCGGCCTCAAAGAGGCGCACGCCAGCAGGGATGTCGCTCAAGTCGAGAGAGCCGCGGCCCAAGGCGGCCGCTTGCGCGCCGCTGTCCTCTAGCAGAAAACGCGCCTCGTGCTCGGTGAGCTGCGAGGACGTCGGCAACGGCACAAAGCCGCCGGCGATGGCTCCGAAGAAGAGCAGGGCATACGCGCTGGTGTTGTCGAGGCGGATCAGGATGCGCGCTCCGGGCTCGAGACCGGACGCGCGGAGAGCGCCAGCCACCCGTAGGACGGCGTCTTGCAGCTCGGCGAAAGTCCAGACCTCGGCCGGGCTACCCGCAGCGGCGTCATCGACGACAAGAAGGGCCGGAGCAGCCGGACGCTCAGCCGCCGCGCGCCCAATGGCGTAGGCGGCCATGTTGAAGCGGGCCGGAGGTTGCTCCACGAGGATCTCGGAGGTCATCGAAGCCTTTGATTATTTCTTCTTGGGACCGACCCACCACGCATCGGCTGTATAGCCGAAAAGGGGGATCCTCTCGGGATGCTTCAGCCGATTCCAATACGCAACCCACTGCTTGGGAATGTGAAACAGGGGAATGACGTAGTCGCCGGAAAGGAGCACGCGATCCAGCGCGCGCACGGCGGCGTCGAAATCCTCCTCCGACTTTGCGGCGAGCAGCGCATTGATCATGGCGTCGGCGGCTGGATTGGAGACGCCGGCGAAATTGTAGCTGCCGGGTGTCTTCGCGGTGGAGGACGACCAGCGGAAGATCTGCTCGTTGCCGGGCGACAGGGACGAGATCCACGTGTTCTGAATCATGTCGTAGTCGTAGTTGGTGAGCCGGTGCTGATACTGGGCGCTGTCGACGACGCGCAGCTTCACCTTGATGCCGAGCCGCTCCACGTCACGGGCAAAGCTCAACAGCAGCCCCTCCTGGGCGGTCGAGGCTGCGAGGATCTCGAACTCGAGCTGCTTGCCCGTCTCCTTATTGATCAGTTTGCCGCTTTTGAGTTCGTAGCCGGCCTCTTTCAATAGGCGGAATGCCTTCTGCTGGTTCTCGCGGTTGCGACCCGAGCCGTCCGTCGTAGGAAAGCGATACGTGCCGTCCATGATCTCGGGGTTCACGAACTTCGCATAGGGCTTCAGCAGCGCGCGCTCGCGCTCATCGGCCGGCTTGCCCGCCGACGACAGGCTCGAGCGCTCGAAGTAGCTCTCGGTGCGGTCGTAAAGGCCGGCATAGAGAGTGCGGTTGATCCACTCGAAGTCGAACAGGAGAATGAGGGCCTGGCGCACGCGCGGATCGGCAAAAATGGGACGGCGCGTGTTGAAGACCAGCGCGGTCATGCCCGCTGGTAGGCCAATATCGAACGTTTCGCGCACGACGCGCCCGTCATTGGCGGCGGGAAAGTCATAGGCGTTGGCCCAGCGACGTGGGTCCTCCTCGGGCCACAGATGGACCTGCCCCGTCTTGAACGCTTCGAACATCACCGAAGCTTCCCGGAAGTAATCGAAGCGGATCTCGTCGAAGTTGAAGCGGCCCCGGTTCACCGGCAAATCCTTGCCCCAGTAATTCGGATCGCGCTCGTAGGTGATGGAGCGGCCAGGATCGATCCTGGTCATCTTGTAGGGGCCGGAGCCGACGGGGGCTTCCAGTGTCGTGCTGTCGAAGGTTTCGGCGTCGATGAGATGCTTGGGCAGCACCGGCATCAAACCGAGGATCAGTGGGATCTCGCGGTCGCCCCCGGCATCGAACGTGAAGCGGACGTCGTGATCGGATAGCCGCTCGGCCTTGGAAACCTTGGAATAGTAGCTGCGGTGGTTGGGCCGGCCCTTCTCCTTCAGAACCTCGAACGAAAACAGAACGTCATCGGCGGTGACGGGCTTGCCATCGGAGAACCGCGCCTTTGGATTGAGATGGAACGTAATCGAGCTGCGGTCCTCGGGCACCTCGATGGTTTCTGCCAGCAGGCCGTAGAGCGTGAACGGCTCATCGAGACCGCGCGCCAACAGGCTTTCGTAGACGTACTCGCGCACGCCCGCGGCCGCTTCGCCTCTGACGATCAGCGGGTTGGTACTGTCGAACGAGCCGAAGGAGCCCAGCACCAGCTTGCCGCCCTTGGGCGCGTCCGGATTGACGTAGGAGAAATAGGGGAAATCGGCGGGCTGCTTGGGATCGCCGTGCATGGCGATGCCGTGCACGGGCCCCGCGCGCGCTGCGAATGCGCTCGCCAGCAGCAGCAAGGCGAGAGCCGGTCGGGATAGCATGCGCGACATGCACACTTTAGAAGTCTCCTAGTTCGTGCCCCATCTAAAGAGGCAGGTGGCGCCATTCGGGTGCTCTTTATCAAGAGCTTAGCGATGACGCGACCTTTGCTCGCGAACAGGGTTCCTGGAAGGCGCGCGTTGCGCCTTTGCCACGATGATTGGATGCGATTACCACGTTTGCTGGGGGCTCCATCGGCGGCCACGGGATTGCCGCAATCGGAGCCTTACTGCCCCCTCGATGGGGCGCTCAATGGCGCCCGCAGGGTGCGCGGACGTGCGCGAGACGAGGGGCTGAGCTGGTTGAACCGGCTCGAGACAAAGAAGGTTGCGGATTCCATGACACATAGAGTTTTGCGCCGCCGTGCATACTTTGCGGCATGCCTTGGCGCTATTGCCGCACTGGCCGTGGCGATGCCTGGCGCTCCGGCGTGGGCTCAGGACAAGAAGCCCGCCGCGCCCGCGGCCGCTGACGGCAAGAAGAAATCGCAGTGGGTCAAGCTGTGCGACAAGATCAAGATCAATAAGGCGGCGGACAAAGACAAGAAGGACGCCAAACCGGAAGAGAAGCAGCTCTGCTCCACCATGTTCGAGGCCATCGAGAGCAACTCCGGACAGATCATCGTGTCCGTCGGTCTGCAGCAGATGGAAGGCGCGCCCAAAGAGGTGCTGGCCGTCATGGTGCCACTCGGCGTGGTGATCCCCAGCGGCGTCAAGCTCGCTGTTTATAATGCGGATCAGTGGAAGAAGGCGGCCGCCAACGAGACGGTCGAGCTCAAGGATCTCAAGACGACGGACCTGCGCTTTGCGCACTGTCTGCCGGTCGGCTGTACGGCTGAGACCGAGGCGACCAAGGAGATCGTTGACAGCCTGAAGAAGGGTGCTGGTCTGGCGGTTCTGGCTCTGTGGGCCAACGGCAACCAGTTCACCGTGCCGGTTCCTCTCACAGGTTTCGGCGACGCGCTCTCGGGCAAGCCGGTCGACAACAAGGAATACCAGGAGAACCGCGCGAAGCTGATGCAGGCCATTCGCCAGCGCCAGATCGATGCGTTCAACAAGCGCAAGGCCGAGGAGATGAAGAACCTTCCGGCTCCTCCGGGTGGCGCGGGCGACGCGAAAAAGAAGTAACGCCAACGCTATCGCAAGCGATATTGCGCCGCCCGGTGGACACCCGCCGGGCGGTTTTCTTATTTCGCAACGAGCGGGTCGACGGCCGGGCGGACCACTGCGAGAGCGCAGGCTCGGCTAGTGCGACTGCAGGAACAGGGCCC
>Ga0209347_1001534_pt1 | contig 36466 bp, 33 predicted proteins | sample AutmiccommuBRH23_FD_187382 | JGI IMG/M metagenome (GOLD analysis project Ga0209347, IMG submission 187382) | Deep subsurface microbial communities from Mt. Terri, Switzerland - Autotrophic microbial communities BRH/23 (SPAdes) (version 2) | ecosystem: Environmental > Aquatic > Deep subsurface >...
TCTGAGAAGTGATAATCTGATATCGTCGATACAATATGGAAAATAAATTCCAGACAGATTTATACTTTCAACCAATCGATCAAGATGAAATTTGAATTGAAAAATTCTGGTTTTTTGGACAGTTCTTACTGTTGTATATACACCTATTGGTAGAGATAAAACATATTGATCTATTGAAGAATATTGATCCACAACAGTGTTTTCAAAACATGTTTTTTCGGGAAAATTATATTGATAACACCTAAATTTCATAACCCAGAGATCCGTCTAATGGAATTGTTAATTTTCAGGAGATCATTCATTGTATCTATATCCATCGCCAAAATCGAATCCTCTAACTTTATTTTCCTTGGAGAATACATTTTAAACAATTGTCTTCCGCCTTGATCGCCTTCGATTTTTAATAAATCAGAAAATGTTTTATGTGAAAACAAAATCGGATGACTATTTTGTTCATTGAAAGAATGCACAATAATATTTGATTTCTGATATGCAAATATATTTAATACATTTTTTATTATTTTGGTTGAAATTTGAGGTTGGTCAACAAGTAAAAATAGAATTGCTTCAATTTTGTTTTTAGAAATTTCTGTAACACCTGTTTTTACGGAGGTTGCTTGACCTTTTTCCCAATCGTGATTGTTAATAATCCGTACATTAAATTTATTGATTATTGGATAAATTTCTTCATAATAAGCACCCAAAACGACTAAGATTTCACTAAAATTAATTTTCAGAGCTTTTTGAATCACTGTTTCAATAAATGTCTCGTTATTATATATAGCTAATTGTTTAGGGCTTCCAAATCTTGAGCTGGATCCGGCAGCCAAAATGACACAACCAATATTTCCCCAATGAGCTACTATCTCGAGACATCCATTTTCGAGATGACTTAAAATTACATGGTCAAAATATTTCTTTAAGTTATAAGCAAGAATATTAATGTCATTTGAATTAACCATCTGGTCTGCTTGATGCAGAAAAACAATTTTCTCTGCATTTTGTGGGATGTTTTTTAATCCTCCTTCGGGATTTGTTAAAATCTTGAACAAATGGTCCGCCGTGAATATGTCTCCTAATGAAATTCCAATTGCCTGAGCAATCTCATTGGGACGATGAAAATCCTGATCCGATAATGGTTTTCCAATAACCGATAATCCAGCAACAACGCAAACTTTATTAACAAATTCCGGGATATTTGGTTCATGAATTCCTGGAAATTTTAGCGACTTTCTTTTGGACCCATCTGCTTCTATTAGCAATGGTATTTCATTTATTTTCATGGATTGTGATAGGGTTTCCAATTGTTGCACGTCTAACCCGATAATTTTTGATTTATCGTCATCAGCTAGATCTTTATATAGCAAACAAACACCTGATAAATTTTCAATATTTAAATCAGAAAAACTACTTACTTTAAAGGCCTGGTCTGATTTCATAATTTCATCCAATGCCATTTTTGCTGAAGTGGAAATTACACATTTTTGCGAAAAAAGTTCTCTGGCAATGGAAAAAATCAGACTTGTTTTTCCTCCAGCTCCAACCCAAGCTATCTGATCTTTATTGGAAAAAATATTTAAACTAGAAATTTTCATTATTTTGTTGAAATTTATACCTAAGAATTGCTTCCAATACTCCGCCCGCGATAGCCAATGATTTTTCTGAGATGAATTTTGTAAAATTCGGGTCTATTCTAGGATCAAGATCACCAATCTTTATCCCTTTTTGCACATAAATACCATTATGCATCAAACCCCGCAGGCAACCATCAAAGGGGGCAATTATTGGTTGTCCAGCAACAAAACCAATAATTTCATCTTTTTTGAAGATATCACCAATAGCATAATTTGATTCAATATACCCGTTATCAGGTGCTCTTAATACCCTTTCATGATTTTTTTGAAATACTGTTCCTGGGACACCTGTGTCAGCAATAGCCTCTCCTTCCCAAATAACCCGTCCAAGATAATGGCCTCGATTCGTCTCAATAATTGCATGACAATTTTCTCCAACCTTAAATCCTGGACCAAGACCAATCACCATTGGCCATGTTGCAATGGAGTATTCTACTTTTGTTTTTAATAATCTTGCATCAACAATGATGGAGGGTTGAAAAGAAGGAAAAATGAAGTTGTCCGGGGAAATCAAAACCGGTATTACTCGGTCCTTCAGTAATTTTGGAATTTCATCTGGATTTTCCAGGTACTTTGCCTGAATACCTTCTACCGTCATCTGGTTTTCATAAATTGCATTTCCAAATGAAACTGACCTTCGCAAGACAAGAGGTTGTTCAATTTCTGTGATGACCACATTCCAACCAACATTGTGAAGGCGAAAGGTAACCCCACTGCCAAGGTCACCGCCACCACGAATTAAGATATTCATTTTTCTCCTCAAATAGCAATAGATCAAAAAATGATCTATTTATTCATCATCTATTTTTCCCAATCCACGCAAGACAGTTTCTGGGGTCATAGGAAACCGATCCATCCAAACACCAGTTGCGGAATGGATTGCTGAGCTAATCGCAGGAACTAATGGAATATAAGGCATCTCACCAACACCACGAGCACCCCAGGGACCATTAGGGTCAGGATGTTCCATTATGATGGACTCAATTTCATCGGGAATATCTAATACAGTAGGGATTAAGTAAGTGGATAGTTGACTGGTTTTTACATACCCTTCTTCCTGAATGAAGTTTTCCATTAATCCATATCCAGCGGCCTGAACAATTGCACCTTCAATTTGACCTACTACCAATTGGGGGTTAATTGCTTTTCCAACATCGTCCACGCAGATAACTTTGGTTAAATGAACTTCTCCAGTTTCGGTATCAACTTCTGCTTCAACGGCTTCTGCAACATATCCATACGAAAAATTGGGAATACATTCTCCCGTATCTTTATCAAAAGGTGTGGTTTTTGGTGGTTTATACTGAAATCTTCCAATTGCAGGTCTCTCTTCATTTTTCCATTTTTCAAGAGCCAATTTCCCGGCTCCTAAAATAGAATTCCCGGCCATAAAAGTCATTCGTGAGGCGGAGACACTGCCCGAATTATCAGATGTACTGGTATCAGAAGCAACCAATTCTACTTTGTTTATCTCAACACCTACCGCATCGGCTGCCATCTGGCAAAAGACAGTGTGTGATCCTTGTCCTACTTCTGCTCCGGCATGGTGGAGGATAACTTTTTCTATTTCAACACCACCAATCAATTCGATAGTTGCCCAACAATTTTCTGGAGCGCCAAATGAAAATCCAATATTTTTGTACCCACATGCAAAACCTAATCCTTTAATCTTTCCGTTTCCAGATGGTATCCTAAGAGCAGGATTTGTCCAATTTCCATCAATTTTTTTCCAGCCTGCTTCAAGCGCACATCGTTCTACTACCTCAGGTAAACTTACCCCAGCAGGCATAGAAGACTTTACGGGTAATTTAGAACCTTCTTTCAAGATGTTATGCATTCTTATTTCAACTGGGTCCAAATTTAATTTATCAGCTAATTTATTCATTTGCATTTCAGCGGAAAAAGCTGCTTGCGGTCCACCAAACCCTCTGAAAGCGCCTCCAGGCACATTATTTGTATATACAGTAAATGAATCAACCTTCACATTTGGTATTTCGTATGGTCCGGTGCACATCAAGGTAGCATTCCCTTGAACTTTTGTGGATGTGTATGCATAAGCTCCCGCATCAGCAACAACCTTTACTTCAGCAGCAAGGACTTTTCCTTCCTTCGTCGCTCCCCATTTGGAATAAATTGTATAAGCGTGCCTCTTATGATGTCCAATAATGGATTCTTCTCTTGACCATACTGTTTTTACTGGTCGAGTAATCCCTTTCTCAGATAGTCTTAATGTGGCTAATGCAAGCGTAATCTGAACCGACATATCTTCACGGCCACCAAATGCTCCACCGATTGCTGGATAAATGACACGAACTTTTTCTGAAGGCAAATTTAAAGCATGCGCGATTTGTTCCTGATCCTCATGAACCCACTGGCCGGCAACAATTACAGTAATTCTTCCTACTTCATCAAGATAACTTAAACCTGCTTCCGGTTGAAGGTATGCGTGCTCCTGCATAGGTGTGCTGTATTTTCCCTCAATGATTACATCCGCCTCAGTAAACGCTTTTTCAACATCCCCATCTCGAATTTTATAATGGAGCAATAAATTATCTTCTTTTTCAGGATGAATACGGACAGCATCAGCCAACATCGCTTCGTCTGGATTTTTTATTACTGGGAGATCCTCGTATTCAACAATAATCGAATTCTTTGCTAACTTAGCAATCCTATCCGACTCAGCAATGATTAAAGCAATCTGATCAGATACACATCTTACTCGTTCAGCAAATTGCTTATTAGATCCAGGTCCACATAAAACAGGTTGATCAGGCATGATCAGACCATATTCATTATTTGGAACATCTTTTGCAGTCAAAATAAGGATTACTCCAGGTATTTTTTCTGCAATTGATGTGTCAATTTTTTTTACAACTGCATGGGGTCTTTCTGAAAATAAAGTTTTTAAATATAACTGGTTTTCAAAGTTGATATCACCTGGATATAGCGCCTCACCAGTTACTTTTGCTTCAGCGTCGATTCTTTTTTGAATTTTTCCAATTTCCATAAAACCTCATTTGATTTATCTTTTATACTTTTTTCCTCGATAAGCTACTCTGGGAACATCAAGTTGACTGTATCTTGATGGACCAGCGACTCTATACAATAAAAATGTTATCAATTGGAAAATCAAAAAAATCAAGAATGCGATAACAATTGTAATAATTATTTTAATTAATAGATAAGGATCACTCCCAGATATTAATAAGTCCCTCGGAATTGGCATCCATTTATACTGCTTATTCATATCTAGCAGTAAAATTGACGCTAAATACCCCATAATCGGAGCAAACACCAACAATGCAAAACCGATACCACGCCAGATTGGATGAACATAAATTTTACTATCAGTTACAGGTCGCTTTTCTTCGTAACTATTGTATCTAGACATGAAAACCTCCCTAACACAACAAATTAGATTTTTGATGCTTTTTCAATTGCTGAAATTATCGTGTAGTAGCCAGTACATCGGCATAAATTACCGGAAATCGCGTGTCGAATTTCTAATTGTGATGGTGTGGGTTTTTCCTCAAGTAATTTAACTGCAGACATGATAAAACCTGGTGTACAATAACCACATTGTACAGCACCTTCTTTAATAAACAAGTCCTGCACAACATGGATAATCCCGTCGTTTTTAATACCTTCAATCGTGACGATTGATGCACCATGAGCACGTGCTGAAGGAACCATACATGCCATAACAGCTTTTCCATCCAAAAATACCGTGCAAGCACCACATTCCCCTTCGGCACATCCTTCTTTTGATCCAATTAGTTTTGCATCTTCACGGAGAAGATCCAATAATGTTTTATCATAACAATTTTCAAATTCAAAATATTTACCATTTATATTCGTTGAAATATTTTCAAGATTCTCTCCATGTACAGATTCATCATCAAGATTTGTTTGTGGGATGTGATTATCTAAAATTACAGGATCAGATGGGAGAGCACAATTCGAATTTGATTTCAAAATAGAGGTTAATACCCTTTTCGTGATGACTTTTACCATCGTTTTTCGATAGCTTGATGAACCACGAATATCCGAAATTGGTCGCGCTGCTTTTTGAGTAATTATAGATGCTTCGTTTATTACATCTTCATTCAACTCTCTGTTGATAAGGAAAATCTCCGCTTCTTTTGCATGAATAATTGTAGGTGCAACTGCTCCTAATGTAATGGTCGCTTTTTTTATAATTTTCCCCTCAAATTCACAGATTGCAGCAACGTTTACTAAAGAGATTGCTTGTGCTCGCCTTAAAGCAAATTTTATGAAACTTCCTGTTTCGGATAATTTTAATGCTGGGAAGAAAATATCTGTAACCATTTCATTTGATGCCAGAATTGTTTTCCTAACACCAAGATAAAAATCAGATAAAGAAACTACTCTTTGAGAATCTAAAGATTTTATTACTAATTTTGCATTTAACGCCATCAACGGTGTGATTGTGTCATTCGCAGGAGAAGCAGTTATTAAATTACCAATTATAGTTCCTCTATTACGAATTTGGGGAGAGCCAACTTCCCAGGCAGCTTGAGCCAAGGGTAAAGCCCTTTCTTGAATTAATTTTGATGAAGCACAATCATTATGTGTAACTAAAGGTCCCAGATGAATAATTTGATCCTCATCCAATGTTATCTGATTAATTCCAGGAATTCGGGTGACGTCTACTAAAATATCAATATTTTTTCTAATACCTTTTTCAAACTCAATCATCAAATCGGTTGCCCCTGCAACAATTTTTGATCGATCCTGATATTGATTTAATATTTCAAGTGCTTTTTCTATTGAAGTAACATTGTAGTACTTATTCCACATCAATTCTTCCTCCGGGAATATCTTAAATTTTCTCCTGAAGCATTATTTTTTACAATCATAATTTCAGCCATAATTGACAATGCAATTTCTTCTGGGGTTTCACTTTTTAAATCTAACCCTATTGGGGAAAAAATTTTCTCAATTTCTAATTCCAATATACCATTTTTCCTTAATAATTCCGTTGTTTTTATCCAACGTTTCTTGGAGCCAATAACTCCAATATACTTTGGTGTAAATTTCAATATTTCTGGTATATTTTGTACATCAATTTCAAGGTTTCTAGTAGTCAAAACAACAAAAATATCATTTCTAGAGATATTTTTGTTGTTTTCAAAGAATAAATCAAGAGATTTATAGCGGCTTGTCGCCTGCGGTATGAAGTCTGGAGAAATTAGTTCTTCCCTGTCATCTATAATAATAACTTCGAAACTTAACCAATTAGCCAGAAACGCGAGTTTTTGCCCAACGTGACCTGCACCGATTATTAACAAATTGGTTTTTCTTCCGATTACTTCTAGATACACTTCTACTTCTCCGCCACATATGCCCGGATCGCCTTCTTCAGGATTAACAAGTTTATATTTTAAGTTATTCGTTATACCAGTTTCAAGTAATTTTTTCGATTCTACAATGCACAAAGCTTCTATTTCGCCACCACCTACTGTACCCAGGATATTCCCATCTGGAAACACTATCATTTTAGAGCCAGCATGACGAGGTGTAGAACCCTGGGTTTTTGTGACCACACATAATACCGCAGTATCACCCTTAGATTCTATTTCATAAATTTTTGAATATATGTTCATTTAAAAATCAACCAATAAATTTATGGCTACGCGAATTTTTATTATCATAACAGCACTTTTTATCAAAATCTAAATTTATTTATGAAAATTTGGCTTTAGAATTCATAGAATTCATAAAGCCAAATCCAAACAAATTAGGTTTTACTTTTGGGAGAATGTCTTTAACAATGTCTCCATATCGCCACCAACAGGATATAAAATTGGACATGTACAACCATTCTTAATATATTCTGCTACCTTCGACCTTGCTTCATCCGGGGTTCCTGAGGCAGTGATCTTCAAAATTAATTCTTCTGGTACCAGATGTTTTGCTTTTTGAATTTGCTCATGTGTTGCTGGCCAACCAAGAATTGACTGAATTTCTGCTACAACGTCTGAGGAAACACCAGATGCTTTTGCAATATGTGGTTGTTGCGCTAAATATTGAGTCAATAATTCTCTGGTTGTATCAATCGCCTTGTCATGATCTTCATCAACTGAACAGACAACTAATTGTGGTCGATCAATGTCATCAAACCTTCTTCCGGCTTTTTTTGCACCTTTATCCAACAACTCTAAAGCCTTTATGTTATATTCCGGAGGAACACAATAATTAAGCACACAACCATCTGCAATTTCACCTGTCAGTTCCATCATTTTATCGCCAGTTGCACCTATCATTATTGGTACATTTCGTGGTTCTCTTCTCCCATGGACTACATCTAATTCAATTCCAGATACTTGAATAAATTCACCTTCAAAGCTTACTCTTTCCATGTTTAATAGCCGTTTAAGCACTTCCACAGTCTCTCTCATCGCCAAAAGGGGTTTTGTGCGATCTATACCCACATTCTTCGCCAAAGGATCCCACCAGGCACCAATGCCACAAATAATTCTATCTGGTGCAAGATCGTCTAGAGTTAAGAATGTTGCAGCAAGTAAACCAATATTTCTGGTCCAATTATTAATTACACCAGATCCAACTTTGAGTTTTTCTGTTACCGCAGCATAAGCAGCCATCGGAACTATTGCATCACGGACTAACCTACTCTCAGCTTGCCATACAGCTTCGAAACCATAATCCTCAGCCATTCTTACATAGTCCAGACCATCACGTAAATCATGCGAATCTTGTAAATATAATGCTACCCGTTCAAACATTTTTTCCTCCAACTTCAAAGTTAAATTTGCAAATATTGATTTTTGCTTTCATAAGACATCAGTTTTTGAAATAATTCAAAATCTTCCGGAGAGTCAATATCCAACTCGACACCATCAAATTTTCTTACTTCGATATGCACATTTTGTGATTGTGCCTGCCTGACATGTCTTTCAAATGATCCTGGACCAAAACTAAAGTCAATCAAATCAGGAGGTGACATAAATAATAAATTTGTTCCATTCATTTTCCGATCAGGAGATATTAATACAAACGGTTTGTCTTCTACGTAATTCATAACTCCTTCAATATCTTCCTTGGTAATAAATGGTAAATCAGCGGGAAGAATTAGAACTGATTGAGCTGAATATGCTTTTATTACTTGAATTGACTTTTTTAACGCCAGATTAAGGCCACCTTCTCCATCCTCTTGTAATGTTTTAGTCTTATAGCTCCTGGCTAAGGACAAGACAGAAGAATCCTTACTGACGACAAGAACTTGATGAGGAATTGATATATCTTTTAAAGCTTTAAGTGTGTTTTCGTACATATTTAGATTTAGAACAGCTCTTTCATCTTCAGATAATACATTTGTTAACTTTGACTTCGATCTTCTTAAGGGTTTTACAGGAACAATAACCCACAAGCTCATGGTTTGACTCCAATCCCAAACATAGAAAATTCTAAAATCAGTTGAAATGTCAGACAACTTAATTATACAATATTATTAATTCAGCTACCGAAATAAATCATCTTTTTCATTACGTATTATCTCAGAAAGTTCACTTTCCCGAAGATTATATGGGAAGCCTCGAATGACCACTACCGGGCGTCCTTCATTTGCTTGACCCATCAGAATGGATGCAGTGGCAGCCAATTCATCCGCTGCAGCAATTTCTGTTACACGCAATTGATACCCAAATCTATCTAAAGCACCTCTGCGATCAATAATTCCAGGCACCCCACTCAGTCCAATAGACACCCCTACCACTCCGTTTCTCCAGGGCCGTCCATGAGAATCAATAATTATGACACCAATATTTTTACCGGTTTTCTTCGTAATGGCAGATCTTATTGTCTTGGCTGAAGAATCAGGATTTTCAGGTAAAAGCAAAACCCACAGATCAGGATTGTTATCTTTCCCTCTGACATTTGAATGATCTATACCTGCGTTAGCACAAATGAAACCTAACCTGTGCTGAACAATTATTAGCCCTTTTCGAGTTCTAATAATTCTTTTTGATTCTCTCAGGATGAGTTCGACTAATCTAGGGTCTTTTCCTGTGCTTATTGAATACTGATTCGCTAAATTTCCAGGTTTTACTTCCTCTAAATTTACGATACGATTTTCAGATTTTGATACAACCTTCTGGGCGATAACAAGAATATCTCCATCTTCCCATGCCCATTGATTATCTTCTGCTGATAGTAAAATTGTTTTTGACAGGGACGATGAAAATTTAACTTCCGGAAAATTTTCAAATGCAAAAGCGGTTAATTTCATTTACGAGATTCCGGTGATTTTTATGCCAGCGTCGTGAACACCAAATTGTTTATTGATTCCAATTAGAACCGAAGTTAATCCTTCTATTACAACTGAGTTTTCAATTGGACCAGCATCCAGACCTACCAATCCAGCTTCTTGTATCAATTTGATTACAACCTCGCGCGATGCCTTACTATCGCCCGTAACGAGTACATCGCAGGCAACTTCACCATCCTCCATGAGATGTTCATAAGAAATATTTTGAAATGCTGCGACAACGCTGGTGTTTTCACCCAATATTTCTTTTGCTTCTAATGTTGCACTACCTGCAGGTGGCATTTGAACTTTCGTGACTTTGGGAGGAACAAGTGGAACTGTAACATCTATCAAGATTTTTCCCTGGCTTGCTGGTTTTATATATTCACACATCGCTCTATGAGCGCTGAAGGGAACAGTTAGTACCAATAATTCAGCTTCAATCGCAGCCACAAGATTTTCTTTTCCCTCAATTTTTATTTTTCCACCAAGCATCTCCTGAAGTTTTTCTGAAGCCTCTAAAGCCTTACTTTCCTGTCGCGATCCAATTATGATTTGGTGCCCAGCTTTTGCCCATCGATAACCAATTCCCATTCCTTCCTTACCGGTTCCACCTAGTATTGCAATTTTCATATTCACCATCCTTATTATGATTAAAATTAAAACTGATTATTATATCTTTCCCAAACACCTTTATATAACTGATATGCATCATTGAATATTTTTTCCTCATCCAATTCGACAAGATCTCGATTTTTCATCAAAACTTTTCCTGCAACCATTGTCATCGTCACCATACTATGTTGCATGCCAAATAGAATGTGCCAGGGTAAATTTCCTGGCGTTATTTCTGTGAAGGGATGATAATCAACAAAGATTATATCAGCATGCGCTCCAGGGCTAATGGTACCTACTGGCAAATTAAATTGTTGCGAAGCTAAAGCAGCATTTTGATAAATCCCCATCTCAACGACATCATACCCACCCATCCTTCTTGGGTCGAGATTTACTAGTTTATGTACCAGATAGGTAGTTTTCCATTCATCCCACATTGTGTTGGAGAATCCATCATTTCCCAAACACACTTTGACTCCTGCCCGCATCATTGACTCAATATTGCCAATACCGACTGCATTATTCATATTCGAGCGTGGTTGGTGGGTCACCCATGTTTTCGTTTTCGCGAGAATATCAATTTCTCTTGCGTCTACATGAACTGCATGAGCTACAATTGATTTTTCATTTAATAAATTTAAACCATCAAGTCGATCTACGACTCTTTTTCCTGATTTTTTTATACTGTCATATTCATCAACAATGTGTTCTGCAACATGAATATGAAATCCTGTATCGACCGGTGCCCTTCCAACACTCTTTTCCAATGTATCATCCGATAATGTCAGACTGGCATGAAGTCCAAAACTAGCTGTTAACCTCCCATTAAGATTATTTCCATCAGCAATTCTCTTTAGAAATCTGATATTCTCTTTTATCCCTTCATTTGCTTTATCTTCTCCGTCTCGATCGGTAACTTCATAACACAAAGAAGCACGCACACCAGTTTGATCCACTACCTCACTGATAATATCCAATGAATCTGATATTACATTAGGAGATGCGTGATGATCAAATAATGTTGTGTTTCCATGTCTAATGGCATCAATAACACACACATTTGCGGAAGCAGCAACACTTTTTTCATCAAGTGCTTTATCCAATGACCACCAAAGATTGCTCAATATTTCTGGAAACGCAGAGGGCGAGTCACCTGGAATAGCCAGACCTCGAGAATAAGCACCATAAAAATGAGTGTGAGCACAGATTAATCCAGGCATCACATATTGGCCTTTTGCGTCCAATATTTCCTCGTTAGGAAACTCACTAGTGAGGGTATCTTTTTTGTCAATCTTAGTTATTACTCCATCATTGATTAAGATAGATTGGTTTTCAAGAATTTCATTGGGTTTTGTCCAGGTGACAATCTTGCCATTTGTAATAATCATTTGTAGCTCCTATAGGGTATTAAGTAAGATTATTTTAGCGCATGTCCAAGCTTATGTTGGGTTTTGTTTTACCATTCCTTGAATTTACTTTATAATCAGGTTCGAATTTATCTCAAGGAGTCGCAAAACATGTCCTATAGATCTGATGCTCTTGAATATAGTAAGAAAAATTTGGATAACTATCAAGAAATTTTACAAGATTTTATAAAAATACCATCTATCTCAACTGATCCAAAACAAAAAAGCAGTATGCTAGAGGCTGCAGATTTTGTTCGTTCTTTATTAATTAAATTTGGTATAGTTGATGTTCAGATTCTTGAAACAAAAGGGCATCCAGTCGTTTTTGCAGAAAAAAAAGCAACTGTTGAAAATGCATCTACTGTTCTGATTTACGGACATTATGATGTCCAACCATCTGATCCGGTTGATTTATGGCTGACCAACCCTTTTTCTCCCGTTGAAAAAGGCGACCGGCTTCTTGGTAGAGGGACTTCAGATATGAAAGGTCAAATAATTGCTTGCCTTGCAGCATATAATGCCGTTAGTGCTTCTGGGCCAATTCCAGTGAATTTCAAATTTTTATTTGAAGGCGAAGAAGAAATTGGTTCACCTAACTTGCCTGATTTTCTTTCTAGTCACAAAGAGTTATTAGAATGTGACATAATTCTTAATCCAGATGCAGGTATGATCTCTCCAAATAATCCAACAATCGTATATGGTTTACGAGGACTTACTTATTTTGAACTCAACCTTACCGGACCCGATCACGATCTTCATTCTGGTATGTTTGGTGGTGTCATTCATAATCCAGCAATAGTACTGGCTGAATTAATTGTTGGAATGCATGATGAAAATTGGAAAGTAACGCTTCCTGGTTTTTATGAGGATGTATTACCTCTTTCCGAGGAAGAAAGAGAGCAGTTGCTACGTTTACCAATTACAGATGAAGATTTAAAAAGGCAAACAGGTGTCCCAGAATTATGGGGGGAAACAGGTTATAACCCGATTGAAAGATTAGGGTGTCGCCCAACGCTTGAGATCAGTGGTATGTTATCTGGTTTTGTAGGAGAAGGTTCAAAAACAATTATTCCTTCTTCAGCTATGGCAAAAATTTCAATGCGAACCGTTCCTAACCAAGATCCAGAAAAGATTTTTGAACAACTTAGAAAATATTTGGAAATGAATGTTCCTTCAACTGTTAGATGGGATCTACAAAAATTTGCTGGGGGTTGGGCTTCCATATCCGATAGAAACAATCCAGGTGTTATTTCACTCACAAAAGCATTAGAAACTGTTTGGGGTGTAAAACCATTGTTTAAACGCGAAGGAGGCTCGATCCCTGTAGTTGCTTCTATGCAAAGAATTTTAGGAAAAGAGTCTGTCCTTACCGGATTTGGATTGCCGGAAGATAAAATCCACTCTCCTAATGAAAGTCTCCACTTGCCAACATGGAAAAAAGGAATTCTTTCGCTCATTCATTTCTTCTATAATTATGCGGGCATCGAATGAAAACTGAAAAATTAAGAATACCAACATATGGCGGTCAAGCTCTCATCGAAGGTGTATTGATGCGAGGCAGTAAGTATCTTGCTGCAGCATTTAGAAAACCAGATGGTGAAATTGTTGTTGAAACCGAAGAACTTGGAAAAATCTATCAGAGTCCGCTCAAAAAGATTCCTTTTTTACGTGGTCTCATCATTTTGTGGGATGCTTTAGGATTAGGAACTAAATATTTAACCAAATCTGCCAACTATCAAACTGAAGATGAAAAAGAAAAAATTGAAGGTCCCGCATTATATTTGACATTATTTGTTTCGTTAGCAGTCGCGGTTGTCCTCTTTTTCTTAACTCCCGCTTTAATCGGAAAAGCACTGGAACAATGGATGGGATTTTCTCACATTATTCAAAATCTCCTGGAAGGACTAATCCGGTTGTCATTTGTTATTCTATACATTTGGGGAATTGGGAAAATGGCAGATGTTGCAAGAGTATTCTCATACCACGGGGCTGAACATAAAACTATTAATGCATTTGAATCGAACAGCACACTCGGACCAGGAACTGTGAAGAATTTCTCCCTGCAACATCCCAGATGTGGTACGGCTTTCATTCTTTATGTGGTGTTGATTTCGATAATTATTTTTACATTTATCGGCCAAACAAGCTGGTTGGTATTAATTGCTTCAAGATTATTATTAATCCCCGTGATTGCAATGATCGCCTATGAGTATATTCGCTTCACAGCTGATCATTTAGATAATCCAATCGTCGCAGCAATGGCCAAACCCGGTTTATGGCTACAAAAATTAACAACGAATGAACCAGATGAAAAAATCCTCGAAGTTAGTATTGCAGCATTTAACGCAATGTACAAATTAGAAACAAATGCGACAGAAACTATTTAGCTGGAATCTCTCTCTGTTAGGCAATTTTTCGACTCATACCTAACTTGACACTTTTTTACCTAAAAATATACTTAGGTTTATGAAAAGTTCAAATTTAGTCTGGTTTTTATTCTCATTACTCGCAGGATTCCTTCTGGCAGGGATTTTACTCCTACTTAATAATCGAGATACAGGAACATCAGTTAAGATTATTCCTGCTCCCACAGCGATGCCAATTAAAGTGTTTTTATCAGGAGATATCGAAAAACCTGGTGTATATGAATTACCGCCATCAAGCCGCGTGGAAGATCTATTTGTAATGGCAGAGATTGACACTCAAATTAATCATCAATACAATTTGGCATCAAAATTGTATGATGGCCAACATATTATCATTTATTCGAATAATTCAAAGCTTAATGAAATAAGTATTGGAAATTATACACAAATCAATATCAATGAAGCAGACATAAATGAATTAGTAGAATTACCTGGTATTGGTGAGACGAGAGCCAGAGATATTATCTTGTACAGAGAATCAAATGGATTTTTTGATAAAATTGAAGATATACTTAATGTTCCTGGAATTGGTCAATCAACCTTCAACCTAATAAAGGATAAAATTGTAACCAATTCTATAAGACAATGAGGAATTTATGAGCTTAAAAGAAGATTTATCTGCCGAATTAAAAATTGCAATGAAAGAATCAAATACAGATTCTAAACGGGTTATTCGAATGGTTATTGCCAGTGTTAAAAACCTTGAGATTGACAAGGGCAAATTACTGAATGATGATGAAGTAATATCAATAATTCACAAAGAAATTAAAAGTAGAAATGAAGTAATTGATGGTGCAAAATTGAGTAACCGTCAGGATTTAATTAATGAAGCAGAAAATGATAAAAAAATATTAAATCGATTTCTGCCTGAAGGTCTTTCCCATGAAGAAATAAAGAAAATTATTTTAGAATCAATAGCTGAAGTGAATGCAATTTCAATATCCGATATGGGAAAAGTAATGAAATCGGCCTTACCGAAAATTGGTGGGAAAGCATCAGGAAATGAAGTTAGTCAGATTGTAAGAGAATTGCTGAATAGTTAATATGATTAATTCTTTAGAGAAGAAATTTAAAAAACGAGAGAACTCATTCTTGAAGATATTGATCCTTGTTTTAACAGGATTAATTGCTTTTGGATCGATAATTCTGCCGATTTCTTCTCGTCCTACTGCATTTGAATTATCAATTGGTAGTGTATCAACACAAGATTTCCAAGCACCGAGAAACTTAACATACGTTTCAAATTTCTTGACACAACAAAAAATAAATTCTATTAAAAATTCAGTTTCTCCTGTATACCTCAATATTGATCCTGCAATTTCTCGCCAACAAATTGATCGACTGAGAAAATCTCTTGATTTTATAACGTTGATTAGAAATGATATGTTTTCTGATATCAATCAAAAAACGAATGATATTTCAAATCTGACCCATACCCAATTGTCTCGCGAGATTGCTACACAACTACTAAATTTAGATGAAACGACCTGGGTATCTATTCAAAGAGAAACAATTCTTGTGTTAGAACAAGTTTTTAGATCCTCTATTCGGGATTATCAGGTCCAGGAGACAAAACTTAGAATTCCAACGTTAATAAGTTTCACTTTTAGTGAAGAAAATTTAAAACTTATCGAATCTATTGTCAAACCTTTTGTTGTTGCTAATTCATTATTTAGTGAACAATTAACCGATGAAGCCATCAATTTAGCTATCGACCAGGTTGAACCAGTCGAAAAAACATATTCACCCGGTGAGATTATTATTCGACGTGGACAAATAATTGACGAACAAATATATGAAGCCCTCGATCAATATGACTTCATTTCTCCTGATAATAAACGACAAGAATATTTTGCTTCTGGCATATTTGTTTTAGTGCAAATGTTTTTCCTGGGGGTTTATTTTAACAAGCAAAGATCAAATTCTTATACAGTCAAAGAGATCTTAATCATATCAATCGCTTTTATTGTGTTTTTAATGGCGGCAAAATTCTTGATTCCTAACCGAACAGTTCTTCCATATATTTTTCCTTTTGCTGGTTTTACTTTTGCCATTGGAACGCTTTTTGGTTTTGAAGCTGCATTTGTTTTATCCCTTTCGTTAAGCTCAATTATTTCATTTGGCTCATTTGATTTTCAAAGTTTGCTTCCTTTTTACCTTATTCCATCACTTTGTGGAAGTTTAATACTGGGTCAAGGTAGAAGAGTATCTGTGTTTTTTAGTGCTGGACTAATCACTGGTGTTATCAGTGCTGGTATCATCATCGCTATTCGATTATTGGAAGGCACAACTGATTTACTGGGATTGTTAACCCTTTTAAGCGCTTCATTTTTTAATGGAATGGCATCAGCAAGTTTAGGCCTTTTGATGCAGTTTTTTGTAGCCCAAATTCTCGGTATAACGACTGCGATTCAATTACTTGAAATTTCCAGACCCGACCATCCCCTCCTTCAATTTATCTTAACTAATGCCCCTGGTTCTTATCAGCATTCTCTTCAAGTCGCAAATATGGCTGAACAAGCTGCAAAAGATATCGGAGCCGACCAACTATTAACAAGAGTCGGGGTTTTATATCATGATGCCGGGAAAGCCGCGAATCCTTCTTTCTTTATCGAAAATCAGGTTGCGGGTGATATCAATTCTCATGATGACTTAGACCCTTATTTAAGCGCTGCAACGATCATTCAGCATGTTCCTGATGGGGTTGAATTAGCCAAAAAATATAGACTTCCGTCAAGAATTATCGACTTTGTGAAAGAACACCATGGCACTCTCATGACAAAATATTTTTACGTAAAAGCTGTAGAAATGAATAATAACGATACTGAGAGTGTTGATATAAATGAATTTCGTTACCCCGGACCTAAGCCTCAATCAAAAGAAACAGCAGTATTAATGTTGGCAGATGGAATCGAAGCGAGAGCACGGGCAGATAAACCAGCTAATCGTGAAGAGCTAGAAAAAATTATTCATGGAGTAATAGATTTTTGTCTTAAAGAAGGACAATTGGAAGATACCGACCTGACAATGAAAGATCTAAATATTATTGTAAATTCATTCTCAAACACCTTAATTAACACTTATCATCCAAGAATTAAATATCCAGAATTGAAAACTCAAACTATCGAACCAATAAATGAGCCAAATGAATCCTGAAGTTGTAATTGTCAACGATCATAATTTTGAGCTTCCAACTGCTTTTGAAGTAATCATTGACACAATTCTTCTGTCAGTCAGTCATCATAACAATGTTTCACTGACAATTAGCTTTGTTAATATCGGTGAAATGGAAATATTGAACAATAAATATTATGGCTACGCGCAATCCACTGATGTTTTATCCTTTGAGGCAAATGAAATTGATCCTGAAACAGGAAGACTAATTCTTGGTGATATTGTCATTTGTTACCCACATGTACAGAATCAATCAAGTTATTTAAATAATAATTTGTTTGATGAACTCAAATTAATGATAATTCATGGTCTTTTACATCTTTTAGGATATGATCACGATGATGAAAATAAAAAATCAAAAATGTGGCATCTCCAGGATAAGATTTTGAAAATGAATAATATTCAATTAAATCAACTTCCAGAATGAATTTTTTCAATTTTGTCGTCGAAAGATTTAATTCAATAAAACCGGCAATTCAAGGTTTAATTTTCACAATTAAAAATGAAAAAAATACCAGAGTCCACGTAATAGCAACAATTGTTGCGATACTATTAATTTTTTTGTTTAAACTTAATTACATCGAAACTTTGTTTTTCATTTCTGCAGTTTTTTGCGTTTGGATAACAGAATTTTTCAACACAGCCATTGAAAATACTTTGGATTTTATCCATGTTGATAAAAATCCAAAGGTTAAAATCATAAAAGACATATCTGCAGCAGGTGTTCTTTTATCCGCAATTTACGCATTGCTTGTTGCGGTTATTATCATTGTTAAAAAAATCTTGTCATTAATTCAATCCTAACCATTCATCTTTAAATAGATTAGGATTTAGATTTAAAGGTACTCCCTCAAATTATGTTCTACCGCATAAGCTGCAGCCTCAGCTCGATTTGCAACGCCTAATTTTGATAGAATACTACTTACATAATTTCTGACTGTGCCTTCCCCAAGGAAAAGGTTTTTAGCAATTTCACGATTAGTTTTTCCTTCAGAGACTAATAATAAAACATGTTTTTCTTGTTGGCTAAGATTAGCAAAAGCTGATGCTTCTTCTTCTTTTACTGCCCGACGAACTTCTTGAAATACTCGTTGTGTAACTGCTGGATCGAGAGCAGCCTCACCTCTTCCTACCTGTTCAATAGCTCTTACTAGATCTTCTCCACCAATTTGTTTCAAGACATAACCTGAAGCTCCCGCCCTGATAGCAGAAAAAAGCATCTCATCTTCTGCGTAGGAAGTGAGCATTACAACTTTAATATCAGGATAATTCTTGGTGATCTCTTCGCAAGCCTCGATCCCTGATGATCCTGGCAAACGAATATCCATTAAAACAACATCGGGTAAAAGCCGAGAAACTTTTTCTAAAGCTTCCTTAGCAGTACCCGCTTCACCAATCACTTCAAACTGAGGGTTCCGATCTAATAATGACTTTAGACCAAGGCGTACGACTTCGTGATCATCAACTAAAATAATTCTCTGTTTAGACATCTTTTCTCCTTATTCACCAATAACCAAAGTGACGGGACAGTGATCTGATCCCTCTACTTCACCTAAGATAATTACATCATTCACGTCTTTCATTAAACTATCACTAACCAAAAAATAATCCAAACGCCAACCAATATTTCTTCTGCGGGCACCAAATCGATAAGTCCACCAGGTATATTCAACTTTATCTGGATACAATTCTCGAAATGCATCCTGAAAACCATAGTTGAGATATTTTGTGATCATTTCTCTTTCTTCAGGTAAGAATCCACTTGTTTTAGCATTTTCTTTAGGATTTGCCAGATCAATTTCTGTATGTGCCGTGTTAAAATCGCCTGTGATAATTATCTTTTCCCCCTGTTCATGAAGTTTTATACATTCTTCCAATAATTTTTCATAAAAAGCCAGTTTAAAATCTACCCTATCCTGCCCTCTTTGCCCATTCGGGAAATAAATATTGTAAAGGAAAAAATCATCGTGTTTGGAACGGATTACTCTTCCTTCGCCATCAAATTCTTCTACACCCAATCCATATCGGGTTTCTTGTGGTTCGTTTTTGAAAAAAGAAGCGACACCACTGTATCCAGGACGTTGTGCTGAATTTATGTAAACTTTACAACCGTTTAAGTTCAAGGCTGCGTCAGGGATTTGTTCAGGAAATGCTTTAATTTCTTGTAAACACAACACGTCTTTTTCATAAGTTTCTGCCCAATCAACAAACCCCTTATTAACTGCTGCTCGTATTCCATTGACATTCCATGTAGTTATTTTCATTTAATAATTCTTTCTGTTTGGTATGGTAAACTATATTATATAACTTTTCTGATTGTATCAATTGGAGTGCACAATGCCAAAGAAAATTGTCTATATTGAAGACGATTTTGAAATGACCTATTTGATTAAAATGATTCTCGAACGTAGAGGGTATGAGATTATTGCTACAAATAATGGTTTAGAAGGCTTTGAAATTATTGAACGCGAAAAGCCTGATTTGGTTTTATTAGACCTAATGATGCCTAACATTGATGGATGGGATATTTATCATCAATTAAAATCAGACACGAGAACCGAAGAAATCCCAGTAATTGTTATCTCAGCTAAAGCTCAACCCATTGATCGTGTTCTTGGGTTGCAAATTGCGAAAGTAAATTATTACATTAGTAAACCATTCCGGCCACAAGAATTGATAGAGTGTGTAGAAAGTATTCTTAATTAGAAAATCTTTATGCAAAAAGTAGTCATTAAAAAATCATCAGGTAATTTTGGTGTGTACAAAGAATTAGATGTCTGGATCTTAGAAAATTTTTTTGAACGGTTAAAAGGATTAATGTTAAAAAAGAACTATTTCAAAAACCAGGCTGCTCTTTTAATTAATAAAAACGAAAATAAAATCGAATCAACTATTCATATGCTGTTTATGAATTTCGATATTTCTGTATTCTGGTTAGACACTTTTAACAAAATCGTTGATAAAAAAATTGCCAAAAAGTGGGGGCTGATTTATTATCCAAAATCAAAATCACAGAAAATTTTAGAGGCACATACTGAGATTTTTGATAAACTTCAAATTGGAGATCAATTAATCATTGAATATTCGTAGATTTTTTTACTTAATCATTATCTTGATTGTCTTTTTATTTCCTTCAAATGAAATTTATGGACAATCTGAAAACCAGACGTTTCCAGTATATATCGTGCAACCAGGCGATACAATCAACGTGATTTCCCTAAAATTCAATGTGAGTGCTGCTGATATAATCGCAGCTAACAATATCGCCGATCCAAATATTTTGAGTGTCAATACAAGGTTATTAATTCCTGGAATTAAGGGTGTTTCAGGTGTTCTTACTTATAACGCAGTCTCAATTGGTGAAAATCCCGATTCTTTATCACGGGAATTCCAAATACCAAAAGAGGTGATTTACAGATTAAATAGAACAACATCACCCTCAGAGTTTTATGTCGGATCGAATGTAATCCTGGTAGAAACACCAAGTATATCTCTTGAAAAATCAACACTTGCTACAGGCGAAACACTTTTAGCAAAATCAATCAAAAATAATTTGTCTTTATGGGAAACAATCATATTAAACCAGGTTGATTCCCCCTGGAATGTTTTGCCGAATGAAAAAATTGTATTATCTTCAGAAGATGCGATTGAAACCCAGGAAGACATTGAATTTTTCCATTTACCGCTCACACAAGGTCAAACTGCGGTGATTAGTGTCAAATCCAGTTCACAGCAACTCAGAGGAAATATTGGCGAGATGAAATTGCATTTCTTTGAAAATGATACAGTTCATTCAGCAATTTTTGGTATTCATGCGATGCTTCCCCCTGGTCTTTATCCTCTCCATCTGGAATATCAAAATAATGTTCAAGAAAATGTTGTGATTGATCAATTAATTTTAATTCAAAAGGGTTTTTATCCTCAAGATCCCCCATTACAAGTTGATCCCAGCACATTGGATGAAACCCTGACAAAACCAGAGGATGAACTGATTTTCAATGTAGCTTTACCGTTTAATTCAGAAAAATATTGGATTGATAAGTTCAATTATCCTGTAGATCAACCTATTTGTATAAAGTCATGGTTTGGAAATCGTAGATCGTACAATAACCAACCATATAATAAATTTCATACTGGCGTCGATTTTGGAGTTTGTGCAAATTTAAATATTTATGCTCCAGCAGATGGAAAAGTCGTTTTTACTGATTCGTTATTAACTCGAGGAAATTCTACTTTAATTGACCATGGACTGGGTGTCTATTCTGGTTTTTGGCATCAAGAAACAATTCTGGTCGAAGAAGGTCAATTCGTCAAAGCAGGAGAATTAATCGGCATAATTGGCAACACTGGAAGATCAACCGGACCACATTTACATTGGGAACTAATAGTTAATGGTGTTCAGGTTGATCCATTACCCTGGGTGGAAACGATTTTTCCATAAATTTGGTTTAGAGTAGGGTATAATCATACGCGCAAAAATTTTTCAATAGAAAGTAAGATTTATGATAAATACAAAAGAAACACAACAAAATATCTGGGACAATTTTGAAGTAAATAACAACGATATTGAATTTATCTTTTCCAGATTATTTGATGCTGAAACCCCCACAAATACAAATGATTTAGTAAAAATCCTTATTCAAGAAAAAATTCGTATTGAGAGAATTAGACGCGAAGGCCTCGAACGCTCAAAGGGGGATATTTATTTACCAAAGGATGATTTCCATATTGGACAAAAGTTGACTTTTCCGGCGCTTAATTTCAAAAGTGGTGAAGTTAAAGCCATTAGGGAGGGAAACAATCCTGAAATAGGTGAATTTTCAATAATTAAAGTTGATTTTTCCTCTGTATCAACGAAAGAATTTGCCTCAAAACTCCAAGACCATCAGTTGAACAATACTAATATTATTCTTGATGAAGAGACGGATCTTGATTTTGATGATATTTATGGGGGATACAAAAAGAAAATTTCCCAGTTATTGATTGATAAATTAAATTCAAACCAGGATATTGTCCAAATAGCAGGTTTTTGGTTTCCTCGCTCGTTACTTATAGACATTAATATTGGGTATTTGAACCTTGCAGAAGCAGTTCTAGAAGTCTCAGAAGGTGGTCCGCTTTCAACAATCAGTATCATCGAGCAAATAGAGCTTCCTACCGATTCAAATATTATGCTAACTGAATTCTCATTAAATCTTGCTTTACAAGAAGATAATCGATTTGATGAGGTTGGACCTGCTGGTAAAACTCTTTGGTTCTTACACCGTTGTGAACCAGATAATGTAAGAACAACTCCAAAGTTTCTTAATTTTGATAAACAAAAACATTTTGATAATTCTAAATATTCCGATTATTTGACACAAATGAATGCTGGCGTTTTTGATGAATTGGAATATTCAAGAACAGATGAAAATGAACCGTCTAAAAATGTTACAATCTCCATTATTTATCCACATATCATTTCCGGAACTTTACCACTGAGTAGTAATCTCGAAAAACTTTTTCCAACAGCCTACGAATCCCCCCGAATACGTTTTACATTTGTCGACGGTGACTCTCAGAAAAAATTTGCAGGCTGGGTGATTAGAGACAAAAAATATGTTTATGGGCTTGAGGAATGGTACAAAATAAATGAAGTGTTGCCCGGAAGTCTCGTACATATTAAACAAGGAAAAATTCCAGGAGAGGTTAATGTCTCTATCGGAAAAAAACGACCAACTCGAGAATGGGTCAGAACAGCGACTTTGAATTCCGAGGGAAAAATCAGTTTTTCCATGACAAAACAATTGATCTCTACTGCATTTGATGACCGAATGGCCATTGCAATTTCGAATCATGAACAAATTGTAAATCTTTGGGATAAATATCTAAATATTCCAACCGAAAAATTAGTCTCGAATTTTGTGAGGGAATTAGCAAAATTAAATCCACAAGGCCATGTTCATGCCCAGGAGCTTTATGCAGCCTTTAACATTGTAAAACGAGTATCTCCCAGTTATGTTCTATTTTTGCTGGAAAACAGTTCAGATATTGAGCATCTTGGTGATTTATATTTTCGGATAAAAATATAATTGCAGATTAAAATAAGGTAATGGAGATGAATGATATTAAACGACATAGCATAATCAAACCCACTTTAGAGACTCCATTTCATATTGATTTTGACTGGTGGAAAAATCATGATCAAAATTGGAGAGTTTATTTACATAGTTTCTTATGTGATGAACACCAGGAAATATATACAATTGAAGAAAATTCACCAAAAATTGATTGGGTTGATCCGATAACAGCTGAGGTTTCTATTGTAGATGGTATCCAGCATACATTGATGAATCACTGCGCCAAACAATCCGATTTTGTTACCAAACATACAACCATTGTCAATATTATTTTTGGAATTTTCCTGTCTAATGGAAATAAACCCTTATCACCAGAGCAATTAAGTAGTATAACTAGCAAGCCAGCAATAACAATATTAAGAACTTTTACTGGACCTCAGGTGTATCGGGGAATACGTCCGATCCAAACAATAGAAATTACGCCCCTGTAGCTCAATGGACAGAGCACCAGCCTTCTAAGCTGTTGGTTGTGGGTTCGAGTCCCCCCAGGGGCGCCTTTCTTTTAATGACCAGCATCAAAATATACACATCAATTCTATAAATTATCCTTTTATAGGTAGATAAATCAATAGAATGATTTTGTTATTTATGCCAAAATATGATAAATTTTAACGATATTGATATTATTTATTCAATATTAATAATATTAAGGTGATAAAAGACAGATAAAATGATAACTAACACAAGAAATTGGCGCCCCCCTACCGATGTTTATGAGTCAGACGAATGCATAATAATTAAAGTTGAAATTGCAGGTATGTCTCAGGAAAATTTTGATATCACTTTTTTTAAAAATATTTTAAGTATTTCAGGTTCACGAACAGATGAAAATTCATCGGTAAAGTCATTTCATCAACTTGAAATTGGTTATGGTGATTTTCTAACTTCGATTGAAATCAGCATTCCCGTTCAGGTTGATAAAGCAGACGCAGTTTATCAAAATGGCTTTTTAGTCATAAAGCTCCCAAAAGCACAACCTAAATCTATCCTGATACAATAAACATACTGTTATGAAAAAAAATAAGAAAATCATTGAAGAAAACAAACAAGACGAAGAAACAGAGAATTCTGATGAAAAATTTGTCTCTCAAATTAAAGAAATCCAATCTGGAGAAATCGATTCAAATAATTTAGAATTACCAACCACTTTACCTATCCTACCTCTTCGCGGATTAGTAGTTTATCCATTTACTGCAGTTCCTTTGACAGTTGGGCAACCAAGATCGATCAAATTGGTTGACGAAGTAATGTCTTCAGATCGATTAATTGGACTTGTTGCCACAAAACAACATGATATAGAAAATCCTGGTCCAGAAGACCTGTATACCATTGGCACCGCAGCGACCATTCATCGAATGTTTCGAGCACCAGATGGAACAATTCGCCTGGTGATTCAGGGAATTGCAAGGTTTAAAATATCTGAATTCATTCAACAGGAGCCTTACCTCCGAGCAATCATTGAACCTAATCCTGAAATTAAAGAAACCTCCTTAGAAGAAGAAGCAATTGCCAGAAACGTAAGAGATCAATTTCAACATATTGCTGAAATGATTCCTTCAATACCAGCAGAAATAGTTGCATCCATTACATCAATTCAAGATCCTTTGCAAACTGCTTACACAATAGCAAACTTCCAAAGGATGGATCTGGAAGACGGTCAAAAATTATTAGAGCTTGATTCCTCATTGGAAAAACTCAAAGCTTTGGTAACCATTTTATTGCGAGAAAGTGAAGTGCTTGAGTTAGGACAAAAAATTCAAAATGAAGCACGTGGGGAAATCGATAAAGTACAGCGAGAATACTTCCTGAGAGAGCAATTAAAAGCAATACAAAAAGAGCTTGGTGAAGGGGACGAACAGACTGAGGATATTGAAGAATTTAAAAATAAAATTAGTTCATCCAAAATGCCGGAAGAGGCAGAAAAATTAGCAAAACGGGAATTGGATCGATTAACACGTCTTCCAATGGCTGCAGCAGAATATGGTGTGATCAGAACTTTTCTCGAATGGCTTGTAAGCTTACCGTGGTCTCAAAGCTCCTTGGATAATCTGGATGTCCTTCATGCAAGGGAGATTCTTGATAAGGATCATTACGGGCTGGAAGATGTAAAAGACCGTATTATTGAATTTCTTGCTGTTCGGAAATTGCACAAAGAAAGAGAAAATATCGAAAAAGTCGAAGATCTGATAATTGATGAAATTCGTAGAGATCGTGAAGGTGTTATCTTATGTTTTGTGGGGCCACCTGGTGTTGGAAAAACATCTTTGGGTAGATCTATTGCTTCAGCACTTGGAAGAAAATTTATCCGAATTTCTTTAGGTGGAGTTCGTGATGAAGCTGAAATTCGAGGACATAGAAGAACATACATAGGAGCAATGCCAGGAAGGATTATTCAGTCTCTTCGTAGAGTTGAATCTAAGAATCCAGTCTTTATGCTCGATGAAATAGATAAATTAAGCTCGGATTTTCGAGGTGATCCTTCATCTGCATTGTTGGAAGTTTTGGATCCTGAACAAAATAATGAATTTCGGGACAACTATCTGGAGGCTCCTTTCGATCTTTCTCAAGTTATGTTTATTACAACTGCAAATCAAATTGGTACGATCCCTCCACCATTACTAGATCGAATGGAAATTATTTTTTTATCCGGGTATACAGAAAATGAAAAGTTGAATATTGCTCTGAGATACTTAGTCCCACGGCAATTACGAGAAAATAGTCTCCTTCCAAACGAAATCAATTTTACAGACGATGCGATATATTCAATTATCAGGATGTATACCAAAGAAGCTGGTGTAAGAAACCTGGAAAGAGAAATAGGAAATATTTGTCGAAAGGTTGCTACAAAAATAGCTGAAGGAAAAAATGATTTATCTGAAATAAGCGTATCCACCATAAGAGAATTTTTAGGTAAACCAAAATATTTCGAAACAGAAGAAATTATTCGTAGGACTGCTTTTCCCGGCGTTGCCACTGGTCTTGCCTGGACACCTTTTGGTGGTGATGTTTTATTTATCGAATCAACAAAGATGGTTGGATCAAAATCATTTACGATTACTGGTTCTATTGGGAAGGTGATGCAAGAATCTGCTCAAATTGCTCTTTCTCTGATGCGTAGCAAATCTAAAGCATTAAATATTGACAGCGAATTGTTTTCAAATACTGAAATCCATTTACACGTACCAGCTGGAGCTCAACCAAAAGATGGGCCATCTGCAGGCGTTACCATGTTTACTTCTTTAGTATCTTTGTTTACAAATCGACTTGTGAAACCAGATTTTGCAATGACAGGAGAAATATCATTAACGGGTCAGGTATTACCTGTAGGTGGTATTAAAGAAAAGGTTTTAGCAGCTCATCGATCTGGAGTAAAAACTGTAATTCTTCCCAAATTAAATGAACTTGATTATGAAGATATTCCCGAAGAGGTGAAGAACTCAATCCAATTCATTTTTGTAGATACAATTGATGAAGTACTTGAACATGCTTTAGTAAAAAAACCGAAAAAAATAAAAAATAAAAAATAAAATTCTCACAAATTTTCCTTATTTAAGGAGCTATATTGGCAAAAAACAATAACCCTTCAAAAACTCACTGGTACAACATTGATTTACACATTCACACACCAGCATCAGCAGACTTTCAACAACCAGAAGTTACAATTCTTGATATTCTAAAAAGAGCTGAAGAAAAGAACCTTGATATTATTGCGATCACCGATCACAACTCTATCTCTGGATACAAGAAAATGGAAGAAGAAATCCAGCAATTAGAAACATTGTTTAAATTAAATAGAATTCTTCCACAAGAAAAGGTTCGGCTTGATGAATACAAAAGGCTTTTAGAAAAAATTCTGGTCCTTCCAGGATTTGAATTTACTGCGACATTTGGTTTTCACATTCTAGGGATATTTCCACCTGAAAAGCCAGTAAGAGAAATTGAACATCTTCTACTATCTTTAAAAATTCCCCCCCATGTGTTGGATGATGGTGCGCAAAATATTGGAGCAACCTCCGATGTCATCGCTGCCTATCAAATGATAAATAATTCAGGTGGCCTCGTGATAGCTGCTCATGTAAACTCATCAAATGGTGTTGCAATGCGAGGTTTTAATTTTGGAGGACAAACCAAAATTGCCTATACGCAGGACGAACATCTCCATGCACTAGAAGTTACTGATCTGGATCAAATTGGAAAAAGAACAACTGCTTACTTTTTTAATGGCACAAAACCGGAATATCCAAGACGTATGCATTGTATTCAGGGTTCGGATTCTCACCGCTTATTAACTGATCCTTTCAGAAAAAAGAATTTTGGACTAGGGGATCGTACAACAGAAATCCTACTACAGGAAAGAACATTCGAAGCAATTTTAAATGTGTTTAAAGGAAATGATTTTTCGAAAACCAGACCAAGAAAAGAATTATCTGAGCCCGTTTCAAATTATCTTCTGAATGCGCTGGAAGAAGGTCCAAATATTATTCAGGATTTTCATGAAAGTATGACGATCAGAGGAGGAAAATTATATGCAATTTTGACCGATATTTGCGCATTTATGAACACCAATGGTGGCACTCTATATATTGGTTTAAATTCTGATCAAAAAATCCCTCCTCCAGGTATCGCAGACTCTGAAAAAAATATAAAAATTATAGAAAATGAAATTTCTAATCGCATCAGTCCACCTCTCCAATGTGAATTTGATGTTCAGGATTTTAAACAAGAAAAGATTATCCGCATTATGATTCCCAGAGGTGATGATCCGCCTTATGCCGTTGATGATTATAAAATTTATATCCGTGAAGAGAGTGAAACCAATCTGGCAGTTCGAGATGAAATCGTAGGGCTTGTTCTAAGGGGGAAAAGCCGCAATTTGATGCAAGTAACGGCTAATAATGAAGATGTACCCGCAATGACTGTAAAAACACCGGAAATGGTCGAAGAGGCTATATCAACAATTGAACCGAAAACAGGTATTGAATTATTCCCGCCAGAAGAAAGGAAAGGCACATTATATTTTGCAATCAAAGATTTACGAAATGGAAATGTGGTCACGAATGTTACTCAAAAATCTGCCAGACGTTTATGGCAGTATGCAATAAGAAGTTATCTGGACAAAAAAGATAGTCAGTTAGGTCAATCTACCAAATGGTTTGGAGATTTTGGTTTATTAAGAAAATATAAAGCTAGAAATTACACCAATTATGACCTGGTTTATAAAGAGGGAAGCAATTTACGTTTCTTTTATGGTGTAAATCCCAATGGTCTTCACGGTCAATGGAAAACGATTGTTGGAGAAATCGATGATGAGGAATAATCAAGTTTCTGTTGCAATTTTAACTGTCTCTGATCGCGCACATAGTGGCGAGAGGGTTGATAAATCCGGTCCTGTTCTCAATGAATTGCTGGAAAGTAATGATTTCAAAATTGTTGATTATAAAATTGTTCCCGATGAAACCGAAGAGATTATATTTGTTTTAACCTCATGGGTAGAAGAAAAAATAGCGCTGATTTTCACTACAGGCGGAACCGGCTTTTCCCCAAGAGATCTCACTCCGGAAGCTACACTTTTAGTAATTAATAAAGAAACTCCAGGAATATCCGAATTTTTGAGATATAAAAGTTTTCAGATTACGCCTCATGCCATCCTTTCCAGAGGAGTATCGGGAATAAAAGACAGTTCACTGATAATTAACCTCCCAGGAAGCCCAAAGGCGGCGAAAGAGTGTATCGAATTCCTTTTACCAGTTCTTTTTCATGCAATCGAGTTATTGTTAGAATCGCCTGGATCCGAAAAAAACCACTAATTATTGATAGATTCTTTCATAAACGAGAAATCCCAAAAAAGGTATAAGTTGTTTTCCTTTTGTAATATTATCAATGCTCATTTCAGGTTATTGGATAATTTTGATTCAGTCATTCATCCAGGATTTTTATCATTTACAATTAATTAAAGACGTGTGGTTAATTGATGTTCATGTTTTATTGAAATTCCGGGGTCTGAATAATTAAATCCTGATAACTGATGGATCATATTGTGTTATTGATTGCAAACAGGAAGAAATCGAATCTCCATAATTAACAATAATCCCAGGAATATTGTTATTTTCCCAGGAAACTGGATCTTGTGAGGATGTTTCAAATGTTTCTCTATTGATTTGAATAATCACTGGTTTAAGTTTTCTTCTTAATAAGATTTCAATACATAATTGGATGTTCGTGGAATCAGTCGATGAAACAATCACGACGGTACTTCCCCGAATAATCTGGTATCCTAAAGATTCAATTACTTCATTAATTGGCATTTTTCCTTTTCCTTCAAAAAAAGCCATGGTTTCTAAGATTTTCCCTAATTGTCTTCCACCTTTTTCTGTTGGAATCACTGTCATTACAGAATCTGCGCATGCTACACCAACTGCTTTCTCAGCTTTAATATAATAAGAAGCTAATGAAGCTGAAATACTGATTGCATATTCAAATGTACTTTTAGATAATTTAAATGAGGATTTTTGTTTCAAAGCCCAGAATGTATCGGCAAATTGAATTTCTTCTTCAATGATTTGATGAGAATTACTTTCTTCGTAACCATCGATAATAATCCAAATATCTGCCTGGGGGTCTTGATCAAATTCTTTGACCATAAATTTGTCTCTTTTAGCACTACTTTTCCAATGAATTCGGTTTAATGGATCACCTGATTGATATTCTCTCACACCTGAAGCAAACGAAGTCGCTTCAAGGCTTTTCCGTGTTATTGCTCTTCCACCTTGGATAAATCCTGGAGGTTCAGTAAATTTTGAAATTGTTTCAATGTATGGCAATACCAATAGCTGCGCCTCCGATGCTACCAATTTTTCGGTGGTAAACATTCCAAAGGGATCTCCTGACCTTAATAAAGTCGGTCCAAGGTTAAATGAACCTCGTTTTGTCAGGATAGTTCTGGAAATATAATAACGATTCTTCTTTCCACCCAGACCTGACAGAACTTTTGATCCTGAAATACCTGACAAATTACTCATATCCTCAATTTCAATCCATAATCGAGAATATCTTAATGAATTAATGACCTCAAATCCTTCTTCAAAAACATTTCCAACTTGTAATCTGAGCAACCTTTGATTTCGAAATAATGACAGTTTCTTTATCGATGTTAATGTCCAGATCCAATTGATTATGATGAAGAGACTTCCAAGTACAGTTAATCGCAAGAAAAAATTCCTCGATTGAGAAAAAGAGGAATAATTTCCTGAATACCAGGTCATCAATAACGAAAAGGCAATCAAACCAAAAGCAAACCAAAATACTTTTCTGATACGCATTTTGGACTAATTTTCCCTGAAATCCCCACCAGGAACATGAACTTGCAAGAGTACTTCACCTATAATTTGATCAGAAGTTAGATTCTTTAATCTTGCTGAGGGATGAATGACAAGGCGATGTCCCAAAACAAATTTTGCCAATCCTTTTACATCATCAGGTAAAACGTAATCTCTTCCAAGAGCAGCTGCTTTTGCCTGACTTACACGAAACAGACTCAAGCTTCCTCTGGGACTTGCACCTAAATAAACATCATTATGGTCTCTTGTGGCCCGAGTTAATTCAACAATATATCTCTTTACTGGTGCAGACACATAAACCCATTTGATTTCTTCTTGCATCAGGACAATTTCTTCACTGGTGACCACGGATTTTATATCTTCAATCGGATGTCTCAATTGTTGTAATTCAAGAATTTCAATCTCATTTGCAAAAGTAGGATATCCAATTCGTATCCTCATTATGAAACGATCTAATTGTGCTTCTGGTAATGGAAATGTTCCTTCATATTCTATAGGATTTTGGGTAGCAAGTACCATAAAAGGCTTGGGAATCCTGTGTGTCAAACCATCAACAGTGACCTGACGCTCTTCCATCGATTCTAATAAGGCTGATTGTGTTTTTGGGGTGGCTCGATTTATTTCATCAGCCAAGACGATTTGAGAAATGATCGGACCAGGTCGAAATTCAAATTCTCGTGAATTCTGATTAAAGATAGATACACCTGTTACGTCGCTAGGCAACATATCTGGTGTAAATTGAATTCTATTAAAAGAACACCCTAAAGATTTTGCTAGTGCCTTTGCAAGCATCGTTTTACCAACACCAGGGACATCATCAATTAGTAAATGACCCTGACTCAACAAGGCGATTATTACCTGATCCAGAACTTCTTTTTTTCCAATAATCACACTTTCAAGGTTTTTTATCAATTTTTCATAAAATTCTTTTACATTTGTTTTTGGTGATTCCATGCTCATCTCCTCAACCTCATTGGGTGTTTAGATAATACCCCTTATTGTTTTGATTTTCTACAAATTGAACAATAAAGAAAAAAAATAATAACAAAAGCAATGCTGAGAATTGAAATTATTAATCCCATCGAAAAAGATTTGGGAGAGTATTTAATTTCAACTTTATGATCACCTGCTGGAATTTCTAAGCCCTGGAAGAAATAATCCACTTTTTTTATGAAGATTTCTGATTCCCCATCAATAATCGCTTTCCATCCAGGATACCAGTTTTGACGAATTGCAAGCCAGCCTGGAATGGGAGAAGAATAATTTACCATAATTGTATTTACGTCTGAAAAATAAAAATCAATTTCAGGATATTGATCTGTTTCCTCTGGAATCGATAAATTATTGGGAATTTCTTCACTTAACAAGACACATCTATTCCTTTGCTCTTTGGTTTCAAAATACAACAACCACTCTAAGATGTTCGTGTCTTTAATGGTTTTACTACAGCCATACCACTGAACAATTTCTGTTGTTGTTAATTCATTTACACTAACTGAATCAATCATCAAAGGTTTTATTTGGATTATTTTTTCTGCCCCAATCATGGAAATAATAATTTCCTGTTCTTTTTTTGAGAGCTTATTAATCCAATTCCAAAATTGCGTAAACTTTTCAGGTTGCAATGGATCAAAATTATTCACCATTGAAAATCGGTTATTTAAAAGATTAGTATTTGGTAAGACCATTGAATTCATTAAATGATAATCAATTAAAGGTTGTAAACGGTCTGGCCTGAAAAAAAGGCTGAATTTTAAGAAGGACTCGTCCAAATCACTCATGAATATCCTGGAAAATTCATCGCTTGTACGTGATTGATTAATTACTGAAAATGCTGTGACTGTTTGAAAATCCTCCCATAAAAAATTATGGAACAATAGATCTCCAACAACAAAAAATGCCACCAGAATTTTTATTCCAAATTGATTTTTTGAAATTTTATCTTTAAGCAATGTAATCAATCCAAAACTTAACCCTAAAATACTTCCTGTAAGCAGACTATTAATTAATGAGATTGGAAAAGATGGATTACTAAATTTCCCATATAGCGTTATAACCAGCAATGTTCCAAAAACAACAAGATAAATATTTGTCTTTTTATAGTTGAATTGAGATGATAACCAAATATCAATACCAAATCCAAGTAATATGCACATCGAAAAAACATAAACGATCAAAAACCTGCTGGGTGCTTGAAACAATGAAAATGTAGGAATGAACTTATATAAAAAGGGAAATAATGGAAAGAACTTTCCAAAAGCAAATAATACCGAAAAAATAGCAATTGAGAAAAAAATTGCGATAACCAATCTGTTTTCCTTTGAAATTTGAACTCTTCTATTTCTTCGAATGAATACCCAGAATAAAATTATAAGTATGGTTATAGGAAAAACACCGATATAAATATTCTCTTCCCAGAAATTCCCCCCACTTGAAAAACGTCCATAATTAGGATTTCCCCAAAAATTTCCGAATAAAGCTGTTAACAATCGTGCTGGCCAGAGCGATAAGTTTGCAGCAAAATCGTAACCGACCTCACTGCTGCGTTGGGAGTTGAGTAAAAATTCAGCTGTTGGAATAACTTGAATTGCCGAAATCAGAAAAGATATGCTTACAGAAACAATAAAAGTAAGAAATTTCAACATTCGGTACTTTATCGAATCAAAATTGACAGCAAGAACAATTATTCCACCCAATAATAATGTGTAATATGTCGTTTGGGCGTGACCAGCCAGAACCTGCAAAGCTATTAAAATGCTTAAAATAATTAATTGTTTGTAAGAATTCTTATTGGTTATTGGTAATATTTGCATACACGCAAATATTATCCAGGGCAACCAGGCAAACGCCCAAACCATACTGATGAAACTCAAACGAGTCAAAATATACCCACTGAACACAAAAACAATAGCACTTAATAATTGAGCATATTTGCTCCGATCCAAGTGCCTTAGAACTTTTATCATCCCAAATCCACCAATGAATAAATGAGTTGGAAGTAACAAAGTTAAGCCAATTGCCAAAGCTTTGATCCCTCCAAGCAAATAAAAAGGTAGCATTATCCAATTCAAAGGATAAAAAACTGCTGATTGAAGATTTGCGACAAAGGGGACCCCCATTCCATTGTAAGGATTCCATAATGGAAAAACACCATTGAGAATGGAATCAAAAAAAAATTGGTTCCAGGGAATAAATTGTAAAATTGCAGTTCCCCAAAAAATTACTTTTCTGTTAAGTAGTAGAAAGACAAACGGCAAATATACTATTAGGAGAAGAATAATTAAGATTTTTTTGTTCTCAAGAAAATTTATTAATTGCTTAATCATCGAGTCTTACCACAGCATAATCACTATTTTTGTAAAGTATTTGCCAGTGAGTATTTTCCAATTGGAGGAAAATATTATTTAGGTCTAATTTTTGAGGAACAATAATGTATTTTATATCAAAACCAACTAGAAATTCTTGTGTTTCTGCTGTAGATAATTTTCCTTTAAAAAAAGAATCAATAATATTTGAAATAACACTCAAATTCTTGCTCTCAGGGCCATGCCCTGTAATTACTTTTATTGGCAAAAAAACAGGCAGCAAATTACTTTCATGATATGGAGCAAGGATTACATCCCCTTTCACAATTTCCTGATCAAGTGAATTAGCCACACCAATAAATGAATTCGAATTGTATATTGGCTTATTTACATTCAATACAGTCCCTAAGGAACCTATTGTAAAAAACAAATAGGAAAACAAGAAAAAAGTGACGATAATAAAACGAGTTAAGATCTTTTTCTTTCTCATCACAATCATTCCAATATAAATGCAAAAACAAAGCCAGACTCCTTCTGTTAATCTTCGTTGAATGTTTATCGGGAAATATGCCAATACTGGAATTAGAAAAATCCAAATATTGATGAACGCCAGGTTTTTAATTTTTATAACTTCTTTGTTTTTGATAGTGATAAAAATGAATAATAAACCAATTCCATAAGCCAATAAATAATCAACCACTGGAGGTGAAATTATTCTATTTTGATTCTGCCAGGCTGATAAATATGGATCAAAAAGAAATGAAAAAAAGTTGTAGAAAAATAAAGGAATGGAAGGAACTATCCAAAACAAATATTCTTTTAGGATCTTAATAGGAAATCTAATAATAAATAGTTTGTACAAAAAAAATGATCCAACAACCAACCAGCCGATAAAAATATTCAATGGCTGGAATATGCCGCTCAAAAGCAATGAAAAACCACTTTTTACATATTCGATTGATGGATAATCAATTTTATTATTAATGGATAAGAAAGTTCTAAAAGCTCTATATAAAAAACCTCTGGCAAATAATAAATGTGGCAGACTAAAAAAGGATAAATAACCAAATGTTTCTGGAGAGTAAAATTCTAAGGGTAAACGGTTGTTATTTATCTGAGGGAAAATAATACTCAACCATCCAAATCCTCCCCCAAAAACCAAAAGAACTGTAGTTACCAGCGCTGTGTTCTTTTCTTTCACAAATAAAAGACTGAATGAGTAAGTCTCTTTAACTAAAAATAAAATTCCCACCCAGCGAAATAAGTGGAATAAACATATGAATTGTAATGTTTGCTCTGGTGGACTGGTAAGCTTACCTAACAGGATATATGGGAAAAAGGCGAAAAATTTCATTTGGGTATACGCCGTATATGGCGTGGTAAACAACCAGTCGCCACTAGCACCAAGCATCATTTTTGCAAGATAAGAATTACCGTCCTCAACTCCGATAATAAATCCTGAAAATTTGTAAAGCTCATTCTGAAGATTAAATCCTATCCAATATGGAATTGTCGTAATCACAATTACAAAAAGCGAAAAAATTATTACCCATTTATTTTCAAACCAGATTTTTTTCATTGTTTTTACTTTTAATAAACAGTATTCCTATTCCAAATATCCAGAAAATACCTTGGGCTCCTAAACCCCAAAAAACGAATAATGGCTGAAATTTAAATTGAACTGAGTGTAATCCTTCTGACAAATCGACTTCCCTGAAAAGAGAATCTGCTACTAAAGAGCCTTTAACACCATCAATATATACATTCCATCCCGGATAATTTATCTCGCTTAATCTCAACAATCCTCCACAGCTTTTAATGTCCAGGAGAATTTCATTTGGTGTATGTTTTAGTAATTTTAGTGAATCAGTGTCTGATTTACAATTTGTAAATGATAAATAATTATCGTTTTCACCCAAATCATACACAAATAAGTTAGATATTTGAAATTCTTCCCCCAAATTACATTTACTCATCTCAAATGATGAAACAACATATTTAGTATTCAAAGCGGAAAGAGAATCTTTATCAGGGCATTGTCCAAAATTATCGGCCTCAGGATTACCATTTTTAAAAGGAGGTAGTGTAACCGAATAATTTTCCACTGGTATTCCGGACGTTTTTTCAAAAAAGTAAACATACTCGTTAATTTGTAGCGGATCA
>Ga0209347_1001535_pt1 | contig 36453 bp, 38 predicted proteins | sample AutmiccommuBRH23_FD_187382 | JGI IMG/M metagenome (GOLD analysis project Ga0209347, IMG submission 187382) | Deep subsurface microbial communities from Mt. Terri, Switzerland - Autotrophic microbial communities BRH/23 (SPAdes) (version 2) | ecosystem: Environmental > Aquatic > Deep subsurface >...
CCGCCAGGTCCACCACCGATCAGGAGATTATTCAAAAAGAAAAAGAGAGGGTGTTTCAACCTTTCGAACGTCAGCTGAATGTGGGAGAAGGCATAAGCCCGTGGGAAATGGAAGAAAGATTGCAGAGGCTGATGGACGAGTACGCCGGGGGTGTACACCAGTTTTACCGCATGAACCGGGAGCGGCTGGAGTATGCTCTGAAGAATATTGCTATCTTAAAGGATCAGACCAAATTCCTGGTGGCCGGGGACCTTCATCAGCTGATGAAGTGCCATGAGATTATAGACATGATAGATGTTGCCCAGGTTCTGGTGCATCACCTGCTTTACAGGGAAGAGACCCGCTGGCCGGGCTGGCAAAACAGGATGGATTTTCCGGAGCGGAATGATGAAAAATTCAATTGCTTCGTTAATTCCAGGAGGAATAACGAAACCGGGCAGGTTGAAATGTTTACCAGGCCGTACGAGAAAATTGTTCCCTGATATAATGATTAGTAATTGCATTTAACATAATTAACCAGTGTAATTCGAGGAGGTCAGCTTTATGCCGCCTAAAATTGATTTAAAAAAATGTGATGGATGCAAGGGTGAGAATGAGCCCCTATGTGTATCTATATGCCCCGGTGACCTGTTCTTTCTGAATGAGGAAAATGTCAGGGCCGTCTGCCGGTCCCCCCGGGACTGCTGGGACTGCATGTCCTGTGTCAAGGCCTGCCCCCAGGGCGCCATTGAAACCAGGCTACCCTACCAGTTGGGATATTACCCGGCCAAACTGATACCTCTCATGGGTGGTAAAAGGGTTAGCTGGACATGTATCGGACAGGACGGTAAGGTGGAAAGGTTCAACTATAAAAACCGCAACGACTAAATAATCGACTAAGGACCGGGGGCCGGAATAAAATTCGGCCCTCAACTCTAGTCCCGCTTGAGGAGGATAAGGGAGTTGCTTAAAGGAAAGATTTTAGTGGTCGGGGGAGGCATCGCCGGGCTTACCGCGGCAGACAGGCTTGGCCGAGCGGGACTGGAAGTGGTGCTGGTGGAGAAGTCCCCAGACACAGGGGGCAGGGTGGCCGGGCTTCATCGATATTATCCCAGGCTCTGTCCTCCCCGCTGCGGCCTTGAAATATTGACAAACAGTATCTCTGGTTTGCCAAACGTCGATATCAGATTACTGACAGAGTTGACCGGGGTGCAAAAAAAATTTGCAGCCTATACAGTGACACTGCGGAATACAAAACAGGAAGCAGAAGAATACCGGATAGAGGTTGACGGAATAATTCTGGCATCCGGCGCCGACCTTTATGATGCATCATCAATCAGGGAATACGGTTATGGCGTATTGCCGGATGTTATAACATCAATGGAGCTGGAGTCGCTATTTAGGCCCGGCGGCCCCACCGGTGGAAGGCCGGTCCATCCTGTGACCGGGAGGCCCCTGAAACGGGTTGCGTTTATACAGTGCGCCGGCAGCAGGGATAAAAATCACCTCCCTTACTGCTCTGGATACTGCTGCGCTGTGACACTGAAGCAGATTGAATACCTTCACCAGTCCTACAGTGATATGGGCACATGGGTCTTTTACAGGGATATACGGACGCCGGGAAGCAAAGAGGAATATTACAGGCATGTGCGTGAGGAATATGGCCCGGTTTTTATTCGGGGCATGCCATCGTCTGTTGAATATGATAGGGGTAAACTGATCGTCAGGGCAGAGGACACACTGAGCGGGAAAAAGGTTCAGGGGGATTTTGACCTGGTGGTTTTGGCCACAGGCATGGTTCCGTCGACACTGCCAGTTATTGAAGGGCTGGAAAAAGATCGCCATGGTTTTTTACCGGGCCATACCCCCTGTGATCCCACCGAGTTGAGAAGGTCGGGCATCTGGGCTGCTGGCTGCGCTCAGCAGCCCATGGACGCAGAGGACAGTGTCAGGAGCGCCCTTGCGGCGGTGGCCCAGTGCCTGGTTAAGCTGCATCAGCAGCCTTCGGCATACCCGGAAGTCAATAAGAAAAAATGCGATCACTGCGGCCGGTGTGTCAAGGAATGCCCCTACGGGGCCTGTATACTGGGGCCGGGTGGTTACCCGGAGGTTTATTCCGGGGATTGCCGTGGCTGCGGTATCTGCCAGGGGGGATGCCCCCTCATGTGTATCAACCTTCCCGGTCAGGGTATTAAAAAGATAGAAGATGTGGTAGACAGGGTGTTATCGGGAGAAGTCCCCGAACCGTCGATACTGCTTTTCCTTTGCAGCAATGATGCTTATCCGGCCTGGAAAAAGCTGACGGGCCAGGGGGAGGTCATCAAGGGGCTGGAAGGAGTTGTGCCGATTTCTGTGCCATGTATCGGGTCGGTTAATATGTCATGGATCAACGAGGCCCTGATAGGTGGGCTTGATGGGGTAATGTTGGCAGGTTGCCACCCGGATCAGTGCCACCATGGGGGTGGAACATCCATGGCAGGAACACGGCTGGAGAACCTCAAGGAGACCCTGGGCAGAATCAGGATCGAGCCCGAGAGAATTTATTCCACCGGGATAACCATAGATGATACCCAAAGGCTATTGGGCGAAATTCAAAGATTTGGCGACTTGCTTATAAAACTGGGACCCAGTCCCTTCAAATAAAAATAATGGTGATGCATTATGAATCGGTATACGGAAATAACGGATTTAAGGGAAACGGACTTTCTTGACCGGGCCACGGTTAGAGCCACCGCCCTCTGTGAACAGTGCGGCAAATGCGGGGCGGTATGCCCTGCCCTTTTCAAAAAAACCAACCCCACAGCCCTGATCAGGCTTGTGCAGCTGGGCCGGGTGGCCGAGGCGCTGCACGCGCCCCTTTTGTGGAGCTGTATAGGCTGTGAGCAGTGCAATTCCGTCTGCCCAAACAATTTGGACGCCGCCCGCGTGGTGCGCAGTCTGCGACGGCAATCGGCCAGAGAAAAGGACGTCTGTTTTCCAAAATACATTATGGATTTTCTCCTTGGATAACAAGTTAGACAAAAGGGTGTTTTGGATGCTGGTATGTTAAACCCATTGCCTGCAATAAAGAGGTATTAGTAGTTTAACCTTGTTTGTAAACATTCTCCATTGTCAGTGGCAGGCTGCTGTTGTTCAGTCCCCTGGAGAAAAGCAGTTGGTAAACGTTAAGCCCCGTAACCCTGAAATTTGCCGCGCAGCCCCGCAGGTATAGGCTCCACATCCTTATAAACCTCTCTCCCAGTTTGTTTTTAATGATATCTTTCTGTTTTGAAAAGTTCTCATGCCACCTGTCAAGGGTCATGGCATAGTGCATCCTGAGACTTTCAGCGTGCAGCAGATGGAAATCGTACTGGGGCAGAAGCCATATGGTCTCTCTCAGTGACGGTATGTAGCCGCCCGGGAAAATGTATTTCTCCACCCAGCTGTTTACCGGCCGCTCCTCCATTCCTGTAATAGTGTGCAGCATTGAAAGACCTCCCGGAACTACTACTTTATGTACTTTATCCATGTATGCCCCCAGATTTTCCCTGCCAACATGCTCGAACATCCCCACGCTGACCACCTTGTCGAACTGTTCCCGGTCCGGCAGTTCAAGGTAATTCTGAAGCCTTACCTCAACCCGGTCTGAAAGGCCCAACTCCTTTATTCTCAAGTTTACGGCATTGTACTGCTCTTGGCTCAGTGTGATTCCCAGGGCCGACACTTTGAATTGCTGGGCCGCCCGAATTATTAGCCAGCCCCAGCCGCAGCCTATATCAAGCAGCCTTTCCCCCGGTTTAAGCTGTAGTTTGCTCAGTATTAAATCTATTTTCTGAATCTGGGCATTTGTAAGGGAATCGCCCGGGTCCCTGAAGTAGGCGCAGGAATAGCTCATGGTTTGATCCAGCCAGAGAGCGAAAAAGTCGTTCCCAAGGTCATAGTGGTGCTGTATGTTTTGCTTCTGCCTCTGCCTGGAGTCCAGGCTACCTATGTTTTGAAAGGCTGAAAAAAGCTTTTTCTTCAAGTCGCCGGATATTAATATATCTCTGTTTCTCTTGATAATGAGGAGTATTTCCTCCAGGTCACCCTCAAAGTCTATTATGCCGTCCATATATGCCTCACCAAAAGCCAGTGCCGGGTCCGCCAGGTTAAAGTTAAATGGCAGCTCACGGTTGAATATAATGGCCATTGGTGGTTTGCCTGTTCCGTAATCAATGGTTTCGCCGTCCCAGAACACAACTCTGAAGTCAACGCCGTGGATGCTCTTAAAGAACGCCTTCAGGACAGTTTTTTTCACTATTTTTCCCCCTTCGAACATTTTTCGGCTTGACAGTATGTTGAAAATATATAAGATGGCCGTGTAAAACATTGAGTATTACCAATTTCTATTTGTAAAATCTGATTTTATGCAGATTAGTTATAGGTAGAAGCTTAATAAAAGACAGTGCTGTGTAATCCTTTTATCCAGGCAGCCTTTGAAAAAATTAAATCCGACCTTGTGTTTTAATGCTTCAATAAAGCTGCTGGATGACTTCGTGGTCATCCCGGCCGCCTTTGGTTCTCTTATTACCGGGTTGCTGTATTCATTGCTTACCGACTGGGGTTTTTTCAAGTTTAACTGGATGGTGGTGAAATGGGTTGTAACCGTGGCGTCAATAATATTTGGCACCTTCTGGCTGGGCCCCTGGGTAAACGGAGCCACCGCCATTTCTGATGTGGAGCGCCTGCTGTCACTTCAAAACCCCGTATATTTATACTCCAGACAAATGAACTCATATTTCGGAAGTTTGCAGATGTTGATCTTGATAACCCTGGTATTTGTTTCAGTCTTTAAACCCTGGGGTAAAAGAAAATAAGTAATGGGTAATGTCATACAGTATAAGCCTCTCCATATAGGAAAGGCTTATTTTTACTGGAATTAACTGTTGTTCCCCATAGCTTAAACTTCAGATGGTGTAAAAGATAGTTTTATTTAATACTTTAGCCGGAGGGGCTTGTGGAAAGCCGTAAGCGATAATCTTTAAGCTTTATTAACCATAGACTTTATTTTGTAAGAGCCAGTACATAATCACTTCCCTCCGGGCTGATGCTTACAGTCCAACCCAGGGTTTCCGACAGCCTGGTGACATTTTCCTTTGCCGCATTATTATCTACTATTACTCTGACAGTTCCACCAGGCAGTTTTTCAATAGCTCTTTTTGTTAATAACACAGGCTCGGGGCAAAGCAAGCCCCGGGCATCAACCATTTTGTCCATAACTGGCACCCCCGGAATATGAAGTCTTACGGAATGTTCCTAAAAAACCTATTATAGATACAATCAAAATACCCGACATTGTGGCGGCCTGGCCGGCAAAAGTAACACCCTTGGCGCTGGCGGCCAGTCCGAAATTATGTGCGAAGGCCGCCCCTGCTATGAAGCCGATAACTGTAATAACGCAGTCGGTATTCCCCTCACTGGCGGCGATCAGCTGTCTTAGCGGGCAGCCGCCCAGCAGTGTGGCTGAAAGGCCCGCCAGCAGCATTCCGAGAAAGTTCCAAATCCCGTCGGTGTGGGCTATGGGCTGGCCCGCGAACCCGGGTTTAAAAGCTCCTACAGCAATGTTGCCCAAAAATGCAACCACCAGCAGAACAATAAAGCCAATTAAAAGATGGGTATCCCTGAACAGAATAAAATCCCTGATGCCACCGATCATGCAAAAGCGGGAGCGCTGGGCAAGAATCCCCACGACTATTCCGGCCAATGACGATACTATTACAGGAGCGCGCATAGAGCCGGGGCCGCTTTTACTGACAAAGAAAAAGGTAGTGTCGGAAACCAATAAGACCAGCATTACCACTGCTATTACCGGGAATATGTAGCCGTTTACGCTTTGCAGGCTGCTTGCCCTTCCCAGTGAAAAGCCCTTATTCAAAAACCGGATACCTAAAAAAACTCCCACAATCAGCCCCAGTATGCCCACTCCGGCGTTCCAGTCTCCGCCTGCCAGGCGCAGTACCGCCCTCACCGGGCAGCCCATAAATACCATCATGCCAATCATTCCGGTAAACGCCAGTGTGAATCGTACAAAAGGACTTGACCCTCCCACAGCTTTATTCTCCTTTGAAACCAGCGCCGCCAAAAATGCCCCTGCTACAAGTCCGAAAATTTCCGGCCTCATGTATTGAACAATTTCCGCCCTGTGGAAGCCCAGCCCTCCGCTTATGTCCCTCAGGAAACAGGCTATACAGTACCCCATGTTGGCAGGGTTCCCCATTTTTACCAGCAGTATCGCCAGTAATCCTAAAACCCCTCCTGTCACCGCCACCAAGACTTTTTTGTTTTTCATGCAAACCTCCGGTATCTAGATTTCTGGAGGGGAGAAGTCGGAATCGAACCGGACCCCCACCCGGTTACGAGCAGGCCAACGGGTTTGCAGTCCGTGGGAGGGACCACCCCCCTTCTCCCCACACAATAATACCTCAAAAAACTATGCATATAAATAATATTTATTAGTGTCATAAAAAATTTAAATTAATCCCGTTATATGCATAAATTAAATCTATGGGCCATAATTCATTGCAACCGGCGTTAGACAAAAAGAACGGCCTTTTCTCTGTATAGAAAGGGCCGTTCTTTGCCGTCTGAGCAGGGATTTAATAAAAACTGTGGAAATAAGACTAAAACGAGAGGAGATTACAATGAATGAAACAGTTTTGATTCTATTGGCAGCAGTTGGGTTTGTTATTTCTTTTCTTATTTTTTTTAAGGGAAATAAATCCTTTGTGGCGATAATCGTTGCATCTATGTCTATAATGGTACTTGTTGTGGGTTTAAATGGATATAACGAAATAAAGAAAGATGCAAGCATATACCAGCCCCTGGCTATCCAGTGGTTAGAGGCCAAGAATGCTAATAACCCGGGGGTTGCATCTGAAATAGAGGGTAAAAGCATAGCTTTTTCACCCGTGAATAATGCTTTGCAGAATTATTCCATTCACTGCATTTATTTCTCACCAGACCATTCAAGGGCAGTTGTATACGTTATACTGCCCTCATCAGTTGATGATCTGGTAATGATCTTTAATAGAAAAAATAAGAAAGTAGAAGAAGTGCATTTGATCACTAAGAATAAGAAACCGGAGCCGAATTTCCAGAACAGACTGGACCCGGCCATCTCTTTCTATTAATAGCTAATTATCTTTTTTCTTTAGCCAGTGAAAAGGGTTCAAATACTTCTTGTATTTGGCCACAAATTCTTTGCCCAGAATGAAACCGCCAATCCAGAAGGATACCTCTCCCGCAACCGCAAGGATTGATCCTGTTAGAATCTTAATTTTACCGGAAAACGGGGTAAAAGGTACCACAAGAATTCCTCCGTAAAGGACAAATGAGGCCACCACCAGGAAAATTCCTATTTTCCTCAGCGGGGATGAATTTTTGGACTCGGGATCGATCGGTTCCTGTTGTTGTTCTTCCAATGGTTTTGTCTCCTGTAATAGTATTTGCATTTTCTTCGCACTGACTATATATTATATCATTTCCACTTGTTTTTGATCAGTAAAACACCTGGACACCGGGGAGAAAGAAGTAAATGAAATGGATATTCTATTATCTGACAGCAATTAATATTATAGGGGTCATTACAATGGGTTGGGATAAAATGAAAGCCCGGGCAGGGGCTTGGAGGATATCGGAAAATAGTTTATTGATTATAGCTTTGACCGGAGGCTCTGCCGGTATTTATCTGGGAATGAGGCTATTTCGTCATAAGACCAGGCATTTAAAATTCACCTTTGTTGTGCCTCTATCTCTTGCTGGCGGAAGTCAATCGCAGCGAAGACCACTGGCATGTTGACGAGACCGGTTGGATGAACTTTGTCCAGGCGAGCGACAAACAGGGCTGGCGCTGGTGGCTGTGGGTCTTCGTCTCGCCCATGACGGTGATGTTTGTCCTTGATCAGTCCCGCGGAAGTCAAGTTCCCCGGAAACATTTTGGCGAGAACGCCAAGGGCATTGTCAGCTGCGACCGGTTCTCCGCCTACGGCAAGCTTGTAGCTCTCATCAAGGGATTGGTCAGGGCGCTCTGCTGGTCTCACTTCCGCCGGGATTTCGTCGATGCCGGTAAATCTCTTAATGCACTCAAAGCCTGGGCGGATCTTTGGGTGTCGAGGATCGCCGACTGGATCCATGTTGGTTCCACCCAGGGTCGGGGCAAACTGGACAGGCTTCATGAACACAAGATACCAGTGAAGGATATCTACCTCTACCCTCTCGATAAGAACTTTCGCATGTTTCTGGTTTAATCTTGCCTGTATTGTTCGGCGCATCCTTCCAAGGGGCGCCTTTATTTGTTATAGTGATTAACGAGGTGGCTGGCTGGTTTTACTGACATTTACGAATGAATTTAGCAAGTCACCCGGAATTTACCGGATTGGAGATGTTGGGCGATGAAACTGACTCAGGAAGATGCGGTCTGGTTCTATGACGTATTCTTTAAACTGATCGATTACACCAATGACAGATACCAGGTGGTACCCGGGATTAAAAATACGTCAGGCGCTGAGGATGTCGATCCCGCCGCGATTATGCCGGTCCGTGACAAGCTCTGGGAAAGCGATGATGTTATCAACCGCATAGTCGCTGATAACCCGTTTTGCTTCGCTGAGCGGGAACTTCACTGGTGGCGAGTTGGAGCAAGAGGATCGTTGGTGATTTTCTAATCTACAAACACCTGAAAAAGTACACTGTTTTCATGGGTAATGGCGGGCTCTACGGCGTAGTCTATGTTAGTGTGTACCCGCTTTTAAGCTGGACAACCAGCTCTATAATTATCAAAAAATGCCGTGGTCTTGGCGCCAGGGCTTTTTATTTTTACTAAAAAAGGAGGAGGATGCTTATGTGTGTAGCTCCCACATGGTATAATCGTGATGAGGTGACTAGCATGAACAAGCTAGAAGAAATTCTAAAGCGGGTGGATGAACTGCCTGCGGACCAGCAAATGGAGTTACTAAAAATCCTGGAAAAAAAAATGGCAATACCCCTTCAGAATCCCCATCAGATTTTTGATGACTGGGACGACAAGGGGGTAGATGACGCCTATGCTGAAACCAGGTGAGGTAGCAACGGCGCTTTTCACTTACTCTGACCAGACCGGTGCCAAGAGGCGGCCAGTACTGGTAGTAAGCAGTGAAGAGTATAACACAAGCGGTAACGTGATAATTGCCGCAATATCCAGCAGACCGCCCAGAGACAGGTATGATTGCCAGGTTGAAAGCTGGAAATCATCGGGACTAAAAATGCCGTCCAAAGTAAGGTCGGGAACGCTGCAGACCATTACAGCTATGCTGCTAAACAAAATTGGCACCATTCCGGATGAAGAGTACCACGAGGTAAAACGCCTTCTGACGGAAATATTGAGCCTTAATATTAACTAAAACCCGCTGCTATAAAACAAATAGCCGTGGGTTTTTTGTTTTTTAAAAAGGCTTTACTGCAGCACGCCTGGGCGGTTTAAAATTTACTCCCGCCGCCGGCGGGAGTGCAGGAGGCTTAAAATGCATTTTGACATCGAAAAGCTAAAAGAAAAGATCCGGGAAGTTGAGACGGATCCTTTGATTAACCAGGTAATGTACATTTACACAAAAGTATGGAATTGCAATACAAACTCATCCGTTGACTTTGACAGGATAAGCCTCGAAGCTCTTTATCATGCCTACGAATCCATATTGGCATATGTGGAAATGGAGGCGTGGAGCGGCGATGAAGACACTGAATTTAATGAAACAACCTTCGGGTTAGGATTTCAGTGGGGGGCAACTACCATGAGATAAATCCGGAGACTATATTTGAAAGCCCTTTTAAGGCTTTCCCCGAGGAATGGGTTGAAATGATAAATGAGGGTAAAGAGGAGTGCTGCTGTGTATGAAGAAGGTTACTTTTCCTCATATGAATGCATTGCATATCCTCCAGGTTGGTGCCGGGGGTATTGGTAGTGCGGTGGTCGCAGACCTGGCCAGGCTTATCCACTCGGTGGGAGAACTATGTACAATCAGCTATAGAATTGCTGATGGGGATCGGGTGGAAGAGTCAAACCTCCTTCGGCAAAATTTTATCAATCCGGATTTAGCCAAAAATAAGGCCATGGTGCTTGCAGAAAGGTATAGCCGTGCTTACGGTATACCGATTAGTTATTCCGACCAGTACGTTACAGATAAGAAGACCTTTGATGACCTTCTTTTCCCTCCTGATGGATATGACTGGCATAAAGGCATCATAATACTTGGCTGCGTTGACGACAACGGGGCACGAAAGCTGATGCACGAAGTGTATCACGTCCCGGAACCGGAACTTAGGAGTGATTACGAAACTATTCTAGTTTCTTCAAGTGCTGGGATAGATTCAACAGGTACGTTACGCTGGGCTCTTAAAAATTTTCCTAAGGGGGTAGGGACAACATTTTAACCTTTTTATACGCTAAACCAGTATAAGGAAATTCAGTCCTGGCCATGTCCGCTAAGGTTTTATATAAACCCTTTATTTTGTCCACTAAGGTTGTTATTTTACCATCAGTACCAGCGATAGCGATACCACCCGCAAGATAATTGGTATAATATGGCTTAGAAATGAAAAATCCCGTTTTCAGCTGGCAATTACTGGCTAGCTTATATTTTCGTTAAATTGTTGGCGGTACCCCTGCTAGAAAAAAAGATTATTGCCTCCGTTTTTCAAACCCATCACCTCCGATTGCCGGTAACAGTGCTTTCTGAAGTCTAAACCAAACTTTAAGCTCTGATACACTTTCAAGCTCAAGAACCTTCCTGGAATGGGTGTGCGAACAAGCAGTGCTGAAAGTCATTGCCGACATGTACAGATTGGGGCCCCTTAGCAGAATTGCCGGCATTATCCCTTCGGCAGCTATACTTACGAAAAGTCCCTAATGTCTGTTTGCCGCAACCTCAGTGAACTGTCTTTTTGATTATTTCATTTAAGTCCTGATCTGGTGATGCGCAGGTTCCTTTTCCTTAAAAGATTTAAGCTATTATCGATGTCGGATTTTGTTTTACTACATAGTAAATTGACTATTGACACCCATGGTCATGTAATTTACAATTATTTGTATATGCAAATAATTATGTAAATACAGATAATTCTGAATTAATTTATAATTTATTCAGAAGCTACGAAAGTTGCTGAAAAATAGCACCAATTGCATAGCCCCAAAATGGATGCGAGGCCAAAATTTTTCGGAACCTTGAAAAACTATCGCCAGTTGGTTCAAAATATGCTTGAATTTGTTGCTCATTGATATCTGCTCCCTTAATGGGAGGTTAGCAGAGCACGGTCAATTTTCTTAGGAGTCGGCCAATTGAAGAAAAAGTTAAATGGTTAGTAGATTATTGACATAATGTTTACGTATTTCTGTTGCCTATAGATATGTTTTAATATGCAAAGAAAATTTTTTTAGTAGCAATTAACGCACGAGTAAATATGGGCATTAGATGATGGATTGCGGATTTTTTCCAGGGGCAGGAAATAAATGTTTCTTTATTGATAATCTGGGGGGGCTGAGTTAAAAAGTGAATGGCGAGGATGTAAATCTAAAATTTTTGCTAAAACCTAAAAGTATTGCGGTGGTCGGCGCTTCCGCCGATCCGGGGGCACTTAACGGAAAACCAATTTATTATTTGCAAAAGCACAATTATCCTGGGGAAATTTATCCTGTAAATCCCAGTTACGGCCTTATTGCCGGCTTAAAATGCTACAAGTCAGTAAGGGAAATACAAAAAGAAATTGATCTGGCGCTTATTATGGTCAACGCCAAGAGGGTTTTAAGCCTGTTGAGGGAGTGTGCCGAGGCCGGGGTAAAAGCTGCCGTTATTTTCAGTTCTGGCTTTGCGGAAATTCAGGGCGGGCGTGAACTGCAGCGGGAAATTGAGGAATTTGCCAGGGAAACGGGGCTTATTATCTGCGGACCAAACTGCCAGGGAATTATCAATTTAAAGGATAAAGTTACCGCCAGCTTTACCAGGGCGCTGGATGTAGATCCCCTGTTGACGGGACCGGTGGGCTTTGTAACCCAAAGCGGGGCCTTCGGCGGCGCCATACTAAACGCCTCCTTTGAGGCCGGGCTTGGTTTTAGTTACTGGATCAGCACGGGAAACGAGGCTGTTCTTAAGTCCACCCAAGTCTTGAAATACCTGGCCAACGATCCGGAAGTCAAAATAATCGGCGCTTATTTGGAAGGGCTGGAAAATGGAACCGAATTTGTTGAGGCTGTACAGATGGCGCACCGGCGAAATTGCCCGGTGGTGGTTTTGAAGGCGGGCTCCAGTGAGGCGGGCCAAAAGGCCGCCGCCTCGCACACCGGCGCCTTGGCCGGCAGCGCCAGGGTCTTTGAAACTGCCTGCCGACAGTTCGGGGTTATTCGGGTCCATGATATCGATGAATTTGTCAAGGTGACCAAGGCACTTGCAAACGGCTATGCGGCAAAAGGGAAAAACATAGGCATAGTCACCACTTCCGGGGGGGCCGGGGCGATCATGGCCGATATTTGCACCGAACTGGGCCTCAATATGGCTGCCCCCAGCCAGGACACGAAGCTAAAGCTCCATGACTTGCTGGTTGAGTTTAGCGCCGTGGAAAACCCGGTGGATGTCACCGCCCAGGTGACCGGCAAGCTTTTGAGCAAAAATCCAAAGGAGGCCGATGCCTTCAAAGAGTCCATCAAAACGCTCTTGGCCGACCCGGGGGTGGATGTGGGAATTGTTATCCTGACCATGGTTGAGGGGAAGAGGGCCGAGAAGGCTGCCCTGGACATCGTGGAGGCCATGCGCGCTGTCAACAAGCCCGTCATTGTAACTTGGCTGGCGGGAAACCTGGCCCGGTCGGGGTATGATATTCTCGAAAAAAATGGCGCCTTGTGTTTCCACAACCTGCGGGACGCTGCCCTTACCGCCCGAGCCGTAGGGCAAGGAGTCATAATTCAGTCAGTCAGAGAAAAGCAGTCTGTGGGCAGCCCTCCTAAAATCGCGTCCGGCAGGGGCGTGCTGACTGAGTGGGAAAGCAAGAGTTTGCTGGCCAGGCACGGCATTCCGGTGGCCAGGGGGGAACTGGCGACGGACAGTGATTCAGCCCTCCGGGCAGCTGAAAGAATTGGCTACCCGGTGGTGATGAAGGTAGTATCCCCGGATATTCCGCATAAAACAGAGGCCGGGGTCGTGTTGTTGAATGTCAGTACGCCCCAGGAGGTGAAGAGTGGTTATGAAGAACTGATCAGTAGAGCCTGGGATTACCGCCCCGGAGCGGTAATAGACGGAGTTTTGGTGGAGGAGATGATCCCCCCGGAAGGGGTGGAGGTGTTTATCGGGGTAAAGGAAGATAAGTCTTTTGGTCCCACAGTGGTTTTCGGCCTTGGAGGCATCTTTGTTGAAGTTTTAAAGGATGTCGCCCTTCGCCTGGCCCCCGTTGACAAGGCCGGAGCCATGGGGATGATCAGGGAGATCAAGGGCTATCCCCTGCTGGCCGGCACCCGGGGCAAGCCCATGGCCGATGTTGAAAGTCTGGCCGATGTAATCGCCGGGGTTTCCCAACTGGCTTTCAACCTGGGTGGGCAGATAAGAGAAATGGATATCAATCCTCTGATTGTTTTTCCAATGGGGAAGGGTGTCAAAGCGGCAGACGCTTTAATTAAAATCAACCGTATATAATGAGGCATAAAGCAATGGAATTTGCATTAACCCCGGAACAGAAGATGTTTCAGCAGGCCGTAAGGGAGTTTGGCGCCAAAGATGGCCGATTGTGATCGGGAAGAAAAGTACCCCAGTGAGATAGTGGCCAAGATGGGCGAACTAGGCTGGCTGGGAGGTGTCATACCCGAGGAGTACGGCGGCGCAGGCCTTGATTTCACAACCCTGGTGGCCGGAGTTGAGGAAATTTCCAAGGTGGACGTTGCTCTGGGATCGGTGATGGGCCGGGCCAGCGGCCTGGTAGGGTCAGCCCTTTTGCAGTACGGCACCGAGGAGCAAAAAAAGAAATACCTGGTCCCCTTGGCTAGTGGCGCCATCGGGGGCGGAACTGCAGTAACAGAACCCCATTCCGGAACCGACGTGGCCGCCATGGAGACCACCGCCAGGAGGGAAGGTGACTACTACTACCTGAATGGCGCAAAGGGCTGGATAACGGGTATCGGCCTGGTGAATTGGTTTCTGACCTTTGCCGTCACCGATAAAAGCAAAGGCAGAAAAGGCATCACGGCCTTTATCGTGGACGTTGACTCGCCGGGATACAGTGCCAAGCTGTATAAAAATAAAATGGGCTTTCGCCTTTCACAGACCGGCGAACTCATTTTTGAAGACTGCCGGGTACCGGCGTCCAATGTGCTGGGGGAAGAGGGCCAGGGGCTGAGGGAGGACAGGGCGTAATTAAAAAAACTTTTTTAAGGGGTGATATATTTGAAAAGTAAAAAATTTATAGTGGCAATTATTGCCGGTTTAGCCTTTTCCATGGTGTTTATACTTGGTGGCTGCGGGGGGTCCGCCCCCTCCAAGGAGGTCCCCCAGCCAAAGAAAATAAAAATTTCCATGGCTACGGCGGGAACCGGGGGGACATTGTACCCCGTCGGTGGAGCCATGGCTGATATAATCAATAAAACATTTCCCGGGGAAATTGTGGTGACAGCCGAGGCCACCGGGGGATCTGTGGAAGATATAAGGCTTTTGGAAGGAAAGCAGGCGGATATTGCCACTGTGGGGATGGACACTGCCTGGCGGGCGGTAAGCGGCGATGGTGAGAATTTCAAAAACAAAAAGAGCAGTGTGGTGGGCCTGTTTAATATGTACAATCAACCCGTCCATTTCGTGGTATTGAAAAACAGCCCCATCAAGTCAATGTCTGATATTAAAGGCAAAAGGGTGTCGGTGGGTGCGCCAGGCAGCGGAAACGAGGATAAATGCAAGATCATGCTTGAGTCCCTGGGGATCACATATAAGGATTTTAAGCCCGAGTTCATTTCTTTTGCGGAATCCGTAGACGCCTTAAGGGATGGCAACCTTGACGCCGCCTTTGTTTGGGCCGGTGTGCCCAACTCCAGCATTATGGACCTGGCCAGCACCAAACCAATCAGTGTTTTGGAAATAAGCGATCAGGAGGCAGAAAAAATCATTCAGAAAATGCCTTATATCTATAAAACCAGTATTCCCAAAGGGACCTATAAAGGCGTGGAGGGTGAGGTCAAAACATTGGCAATTACCACGGGCATGATTGCTCGCCCCGATTTAAGCGAGGACGTAGCTTACAAGGTCGTCAAAGCGGTTTTTGACAATCTGGATTCGCTGTCCCAGGCCCATGCCGCCATAAAGGATTGTGATTTAAAAATGGGTCCGGCCATGTGTATACCCCTCCACCCCGGCGCCCAGCGTTTCTTTAAGGAAAAAGGAGCTCTAAAATAATGAATACGGGGGGGGAAGCAGACAGGGTTTTGCTTCCCCTCCCCTTATAGTTCATATATAACAGGGGCCTGCCACTATTCTATTCGAGGAGAGGGTCGCGAAATGGATAAATTTGATCTTTATGCACGCAAAATAGCCACTGTTCTTGCTGTTTTTCTCTCCCTTTTTCAACTCTATACAGCAGCTTTTGGATTATTTACAGCCATGATCCAGCGTTCCATACACCTGACCCTGGTGCTCATTCTGGTCTTTCTCCTTTTCCCGACGGGTAAAAGAGAAGGTAAATCCAGGCTGTCACTGGTGGATATTTTTCTTTCCGGGCTGAGTCTGGCGGCTGGGATCTACCTTTGGTATTCCTTTGAGGATCTTCCGTCACGTATTGGAATGCCCTCAGGTGCTGACATCTTCTTCGGGATCATCACCCTCCTGGTGGTTTTGGAAAGCACCCGCCGCCTCACCGGCTGGGCCATGCCTATAATAGCCCTGATATTCCTGGCCTATCCCTTTATAGGCCAGTACCTGCCGGGCGTTATCGGTCACCGGGGTTATTCGGTGGGAAGAGTAATTTCACAGGTTTACCTTACAACCGATGGGATTTTTGGATCTGCGCTGGGGGTCGCCGCCACGTTTGTGGTGATGTTTATACTGTTTGGGTCTTTTCTTGAAGCTACCGGAGGTGGAAAGACTTTTATCGACTTTGCCTTTGCTCTGGCCGGCAGGGGCAGGGGTGGGCCGGCCAAGGTGGCGGTTCTCTCCAGCGGGCTGATGGGGATGATAAACGGCAGCCCGGTGGCAAATGTGGCCACTACCGGAACATTCACCATCCCCTTGATGAAAAAGCTGGGCTACAAGCCCCACGTAGCCGGGGCTATAGAGGCCGTGGCCTCCACGGGCGGTTCTATCATGCCTCCGGTGATGGGCGCCGGAGCTTTTGTTATGTCCGAGATGACGGGTATACCGTACAGCCAGATTTGCATCGCGGCGATCATCCCAGCCATTCTCTACTATATGGCCTGCTACTTTTTCGTTGATTTCGAGGCTGCCCGAGTAGGTATGAAGGGGTTGTCCCGTGAGGAACTGCCGGATCTGAAGAAAACTGTTATTAAAGGCGGGTACACGTTTATAGCCATTCTGGTTTTAATTTTTATGCTGGTTGTGCTAAAAACCTCACCCATGAAAGCAGCTTTTTGGGGGATAGTCATTCTTCTGGGCATGAACCTTGTCTGGGTGTTTGCGGACCAGCGGATTACCTGGAAGTCTTTGTTCTCGGCTCTGGAGAATGGGGCCAAAAGCACCCTGCTGGTTTCCAGCGCCTGTGCCACCGCCGGGATCATCATAGCGGTGATTTCCCAGACCGGGGTAGGGATGGCGCTCTCCAGTTACTTGGTTGAACTGGGGAAAAACTCACTTGTTTTGTCTTTATTATTAACCATGGTGATTTCCATAATCATGGGCATGGGGCTGCCTCCGACGGCTGCCTACATAATACTGGGGGTTTTAAGCGCTCCTGCGCTGGTAAAGCTGGGCCTGCCCGTGATAGTGGCGCACATGTTTGTCTTCTACTTTACGTGCTTTGCCCCCATAACCCCGCCGGTGGCCCTGGCGGCATTCACAGGGGCAGGTATTGCCGGGGCGGATCCCATGCGGACGGGCTGGACTGCCAGCCGCATCGGCATAGTGGCTTTCATTATACCTTACATGATGGTTTACGGTCAGCCGCTGCTGGCCATAGGGTCGTGGCAGGAGATAGTGCACACGGTTATTACCAGTGTAATCGGGGTTATTGCCCTGGCTACCGCCTCCAGCGGATGGTTTATAAGGCAGCTTAAATACTGGCAGCGGGCTTTGGGCCTGGCAGCGGCCCTAATGCTTATAGACCCCGGTTTGGTTACAGACTTGATCGGATTCATCTTGCTGGCCCTGCTTATTATTTCCATCAAGCTCAAAAAAGACGGGCAGCAATTTGCTGAACAACAAAAAAATTCTATTACGTCTCGGTAATATGTTTAAGAACATGGGATTGGGACTCGGTGAGTAGAAACCGGAGAACCTGTAACGACAAGGGTTGAAATACCAAAAATAATGCAAAAGTTTAAAAAAAGAGGATACCGCTTTGAGGAAATTAACAAAGTGACCAAGCAATACCATACCCCCAAGGAGGGTGTCATCAGAAAACCCCAGCCTCTGGTAAATTCTGGGATGAGAGAAAATCCGACGGTGGCAAAAGGTTGATATCGGCATGACCGACTCTTCCTTCTTGTGGTATAATTTCACCGCCAGGGTGGTGTTGCAGCCTTTTACACCGGTATTGACTATGAAGAAAGTATCTCAAAACCCCAAGTTGCGTGACCGGAAAATTGTTTTCAGGGTGGATCATCTAAATGAATAAAATGTCTATAGAAATGGTTAGGTGTTAGAAATTGGGAAGACGGTCAAATCAGGAAGGAGAGCTTTCTAGAGAAGCCATCCTTAAAGAAGCCATTTTATTATTCCGTGAAAAAGGCTATAGGGCTACAAGTTTGGAAAATGTAGCTGACAAATTGGGCGTTACCCGTCCATCAATTTATTATTATTATAAAACGAAAGGAGATATTTTACTTAATGCGCATCTTAAGGCTGTAGATGCGATCTTTAGATCATCCGAAGAAATTATAGACAGACCTATCTCGGACAAGGATAAATTTATTAAGTTAATTGAAAACCACATTACAGTAGTTGCAAAAAATGCCGCCCTAATTGGTATATTTTACCAAGAAGAGAAGGAGCTTCCAAAAGGAAGCAGAATTGGTGAGTTGCTCGAAAAACGAAACCGTTATACCGATGTTCTTGTATCCATATATATGGGGGGAATTAATGAAGGTGTATTCAGGGATACAAATCCAAAGTTAGCTGTTCTAACAATCCTTGGAGCATGCAACTGGGTTTATAAGTGGTACCGTGAGGATGGAGAACTGAGTCCGGAGGCTTTAGCAAAGATCATGGTTAAGACATTATCTGCAGGCTATTTGAAGTAAATGGGAAGTTGTTACCAGTTCCGGGGATAATAATTTGCTTAAACATATTTATATTTTCAAGTTACTAATGCGTAAATTGAAAATATTTCAGAGCATTAATAAAAAGGATCTTAGAGGGAGGGAGTCACATGGAAAAATCTGTTTTGATTAGTAAGGAGGAAGATATACTTACCATCACCTTAAACAAACCACAAAGCCTTAATGCGCTTGATTTAGAAATTCGTGAAGAGTTGCTTGTCGCATTGAACGAATCGGCCCGGGATGACGAGGTGAGGGTTTTGGTTATCACCGGTCAGGGCAGAGCATTCTGCGCCGGGGGTGACCTAAGCACTATGGGGAGAGACTTTGCCCCTGGGGAGGGAAGGACAAGGCTTCAAAACATACAGAGAATTACCAGAGCCATTACTAGTATGGACAAACTGGTGATCGCGGCTGTTAACGGTCCTGCCGCGGGTGCCGGCTGCAACCTTGCCCTGTCGTGTGACTTCATTATTGCGGCTGAAGAGGCTAAATTTGTTGAGCCTTTTGGCAAAGTGGGGCTTGTTCCAGACCTGGGTGGACTGTATTTTCTGCCCCGGTTGGTCGGTCTCCTTAAAGCAAAGGAAATGGTTTTTACCTGGAAAACCATAGATGCACGGGAAGCTGAAAAAATAGGCATGGTGAACCGGGTGGTGCCACTGGAAAAACTTTATTCAGAAGTGAAGAAACTGGCTGACCAGCTGGTCAGAGGGCCGGCCCTGGCCAATGGATTGACCAAATCAATAATCAATAAATCATTGCAAAGTACATTGGATCAGGTGCTTGAGCTAGAAGCTAATGCTCAGGACATGTGTTTGATGTCTTCAGACCATAAAGAGGGAGTCCGTGCCTTTATTGAAAAAAGAAAGCCGGAGTTTAACCGAAACCTAATACTTAAGCCTGTTAAGGATGAATCAAAATAATCAGAGGCCTGGTGGAAGGCCATACAAAACAGATGAGTTGTTTGAAAGGGGGGTGCCAATGCCGGCAAAGTGGTCGACGTAAAAAAAAGTGACAAAATCGGCATTATACCATAAACCGGCCTGAGGTCAAAAACGCCCTCAACAGGGAAGCATGGCTGGCTCTTTGATAATGCCTTTAGGATGTTAAGCGACGGTCCCGAGGTGCAGGCCATCATTGTAACCGGTGCTGGAGACAAATTTTTCGTGGCGGGAGCGGATTTGAAAGGATTAAAGGAAAAAGGCATGATTGAAACCTTAGCCCAACTTTCGGCGATATCTGCCCGGACAGCCGCTCCTCAAGCACTGCTGCTAGCTTGCGCCATTCAGACTTGGGCAGGGAAAGCGTGCCGAGATGCATGATGATCCTCTGGCGGGGCCCTTTATCCGTCTGGTAACCGCCATTCTCTCCCGAACGTTTTTAAATTCCTCCAGGTAATCCTTTTCAACCTGGCGCCGTTCAATCACTATATATGGGTAGTGCAAGCCCTTTTGGCTGGATCGAGGTTGTAGTGACCGAATAAAAATGAAGAATCCAAGTGTGGCAATCCTTTTAAGGTTTTAAATCGAAAGTTGGGATAGGGAAATTGATTTAGTACTTCATTAAATGTGGATTTAGTGGTATCCTTATCCATGCGATTGCTCCTTATTTTAGAGACTATGGACAGGATTACCTGCTATAACTCTATTATAAGGAGTTTTTTAATGAAATTCCATGATATTTATGGAAATTGGCCGAATTTAAGCAAATTTAAGGGTTGAAATTTTGATGGTTTGTCTATGCAACGCTACTGATCCATAATAATCTCGGTTAACGCTAAAATGGTTAAAAAGCCATCAGAATTTCTCTGGAGCAGTTATAATTCAAGATGATCACACGGTGACATTTACCGTAAAAGACAAGGAACGCAGCGGCCTGACAAAAACTATAACACTGCAAGGCGCAGAATTTATCCGTCGGTTTTTGATGCATATACTTCCCAAAGGATTTGTCAAAATCAGGTACTATGGGCTGCTGGCCAACCGGAATAAAAAGACAAAGCTGAAACTATGCAGAAAACTAACCGGCAGCCCCATTAACAAACCCATATTTGAAGGCCTTAATACCGTTGAGATTCTTTCTATTCTTTTGCGCAAAGATGTTACCTTGTGTAGGCTGCGGGCAGCTTACCCATTACTTTCAAGGTCTTCACCATGATAGCAGTTGAAAGTGAATACAGCACCTCAAACTTAAAAGCTCCTTTATTGGGGGAGGGGGGTAGTATGTTAAAATAGGTCAATTTACTGAAATAAAGCGCCAGTTTTGTTTAAAAACAGGTAAAATCCAATATCAAAAGCCGGCAAGAAAAGATTGAAAACCCATAGCCTGCGTCCGGTCGCGACTTCATTCTTCTGGGCAATTCAAAAATTTTGCGCTTAGTGTATGCGCATAGTTGTTATCAAGGCTCAAACATGCAGTAAATATGCAGTGTTTGAGCCCTTTTTACGCGCAAAACTTCCGATTGTCCCCTATGCGAACCGTCCCCATGACTCTTGACTCTCCGGCCAGTCACACCTGATCAGGCTTTCAGGCAGGCTGACGGGCCTGGGGGCCGGAAGGCTTTAAAAAAGTGAACCGGTCCGGCGGTGGAATTCTTCTTGCTAGGCTTATCCTTTTTAGTTGCCCGAACTTCCAATAACTTGTTGCCGAGGCTAAAATATCATGGCTCTAAAAAAACAGTGTATCATTACACAGTTTTTCTTCCTTGATATATAGGCGTTAGCGCGGATTATGTGTCAATTGTAGCACATTTTTTTATGCAGGTGGATTCCGACTGGCAGTTAGAAAATTCATAAAAATAAGAATTTTGCATACATAATGCCGGCCCCCAGGTCCCTGTTGCCCGGTTTGACCGGTTATCTGGCATACTCCTTGCATTTAACCAATCCAAACTCCATAACAGAGGTTTTTGGCCGGAATAATGACGCGAAGCCGAGCCGGATGTTGGCCCGGTGGTGGAAGGTGTGGTTATGACGTTAACAGAAAAAAGTGCGATTCCGGGGAAGACACGGACAGATCAGTTGCTGGAACAGTTTTTCAAGGGTAAGGAAACGGCCCTGGCCAGGCTGATCAGCCTGGTTGAGAACGATCCCTCCAGAATGACGGTAATTTTACCGGCTATACAGCAATCGCTGGGAACAGCTTTTTGCATCGGCTTTACCGGTCCACCCGGGGCCGGCAAGAGCAGCCTGGTGAACCAGGTGGTCAAGTTATTGAGAAAGCAGGAGAAAAAGGTCGGCATCATCGCGGTGGACCCCACCAGTCCCTTTTCCGGTGGAGCACTGCTGGGCGACCGCGTGCGCATGCAGGAACTTTACCTGGATCCGGGTGTATTCATCCGGAGCATGGCTACCCGGGGCAGCCTGGGGGGGCTGTCCAGGGCCACCCGGGATGCCATCAAACTGATGGATGCCTTCGGCATGGACTATGTACTGGTGGAAACCGTCGGTGTGGGTCAGACCGAACTGGACATAATGCAGACAACTGATATTACGGTGGTGGTTCTGGTGCCGGAAGGGGGTGACAGCATTCAGGCGATGAAGGCCGGCCTGATGGAAATAGGGGACATCTTTGTGATCAACAAGTCCGACCGGCCCGGAGCCGACAGCATGGAGGCACAGCTGAGGATAATTCTGCATATGAACCCAAGGTTTGAGGCGGCAATGCCACCAGTCCTGCTGACCCAGGGAAAAGACGGCACCGGGGTGGATGGCCTGGTGGAAGCCATCGTTACGCAGGAATCCAGGCTTAAGGAAAAGGAGCTGAAATGGCGCCGCCGGGAAAGGGCCGAGGTGGAATTTGAGGATGTCCTTAAATACTGGATGACCTGGGAGTGGAAGGATTTGCTGGAGGCGGACGCCGGGGTCAAGCAGCAATATGCCGAGGTAATTTCGGGCCGCACGGACCCGTACACAGCGCTTAAAGAGCTGTTCCCCGGCGGGATCTTGAACAAAAATGGTTTCAATAAATAAGTGCTTTAGGGAGGAAGCTGGTATATGCTGGAAGGAATTCGCATTCTGGATTTGTCGCGGGCGCTGGCCGGCCCTTACGGCACACTGCTGCTGGGGGACCTGGGGGCCGAGATCATCAAGATCGAGATGCCCGGCGGCGGGGATGACACAAGAAAGAACAAAATTATTAGTGTTAACGGGGTAAGCGCCTATTTTATTTCCATCAACAGGAACAAGAAAAGCTTGGTGCTGGACCTGACCAAGGAAAAGGGTAGGGAACTGTTCTACGAAATGGTCAAAAAAGCCGACGCTGTCTATGACAACTTCCGCCCGGGGGTTGTGGAAAAGCTCAAAATAGACTATGACACCCTGAAGGAGATTAATCCCGGCATTATCTGCTGCTCAATATCAGGTTACGGCCATACCGGGCCATTTAAAGACCGGCCTGCCTTCGACCTGGTCATCCAGGGCATCAGCGGTGAGATGAGTATTACCGGCGAATCGGGCCGCCCGCCGGTGAGAATGGGGGTCCCCATGGGCGACCTGGCGGGGGGGCTTTTTAGCGCTATCGCCGTGAACGCGGCCCTGATTCAGCGCAATCGCACCGGCCTCGGGCAGAAGATTGACTTAAGCCTGCTGGACTGCCAGATCTCGCTGCTCAGTTACGTGGCCCAGTACCACCTGGTCACCGGTATTATTCCACAGCCCATCGGGTCGGCCCACCAGACCATTGTTCCCTACCAGGCCTACCGGTGCCAGGACCGCCACGTCGTGGTGGCCTGCTTTACCGAAAAATTCTGGCCGCTGTTCTGCAAGGTGCTGGGCAGGGAGGACCTGGTGAGTGATTCCAGGTTTGCCGGACCCTTTGAAAGGGTAAGGAACCGCCTGGAGCTGGAAAGGATAGTGGAAGAGGTCCTGGCCGCCAGGACCGCTGACGAGTGGCTGCAGTTGCTGGATGAGGCCAATGTGCCCGCCGGGCCCATCAACACCGTTGACAAGGCCCTGACCGACCCGCAGGTGCTGGCCAGGGAGATGGTCGTTGAACTGGAAGACCCCTTGATGGGGAAATATAAATCGGTGGGCAATCCCATAAAGAGTACCGATCTTGAAAAGTCCCAGGTTTTCAATGTTCCCCCGCGGCTGGGCCAGCACACCCGTGAAATACTGAGAGAATTACTGGAGTATGATGAACAGAGGTTTAATCAGTTAATTGATGAAAAAGTGGTGGAGGCCGAGTAACTAACTTACTGAAAAAACAGCTAGGAGGAATTGTGTTGAGCGATCAACTGTTGGTAAAAATAGAGGACCATATATGCACCCTGACCATCAACCGGCCGGAGAAAAGAAACTCCCTCAGTCCCGATCTGCTGGAAGAACTGCTTGCCGTGATGGAAGAACTGAAGGCCGGGGATGAGGCCAGGGTGGTGGTTATCCGCGGCGCGGGGGACAAAGCCTTCTGTGCCGGCTACGACATCAGCAGCATACCCACTTCCCGGGCCAGGGAAGACAACAGCGGCCAGAACCTGCTGGAGATGTCCCTGAATTCGGTGTACACCTTTCCCTATCCGGTTATCGGCATGCTTAACGGGTTTACCGTCGGGGCCGGCCTTGACCTGTCAGCCAACTGCGACCTGCGCATAGCCTGCGACACCGCCATGCTGGGCATTACCCCGGCCAAGCTGGGCGTCATCTACCACCCGGACGGGCTGCAGCGGTTTATCAACCTGGTGGGCCCGGCTTCCACCAAGGATCTTTTCTACACCGGACGGCTGATTACGGCCCAGCGGGCGAAAGAAATAGGCCTGGTGGACCAGGTGGTGCCGGCTGACCGACTGGAGGAGACGGTGATGTCGCTGGCAGGGGAAATCGCCGGGAATGCCCCCCTGTCGGTCAAGGGGCACAAGCACATCATAAATTACCTGGTCAGGGCCAAGGCCAACCTGACAGGCCCCGAGGAGGAAGAAATCAAGGAGATGATCTTCCGGGCCTTCAACAGCGAGGACCTGGCGGAGGGCCGTAAAGCCTTTCTGGAAAAACGCAAGCCGGTTTTCAAGGGGAGGTGAAAATTATAATATTAATCTTTCGCGAGGGGGTGGGGAACCGGCAATTTACATCAGTTTAATTGAAACAGTTTTTAAAATGCCGGTTCTAATTTATGAATGTAACCAAAACCATATCCGAGTTCGTGGTGAATACCGGATTTGAAGATTTTCCCGAAAGGGCGGTAACAGTGGCCGCCCGGGCCATCATGGACTGCACGGGGGTGGCCCTGGCCGGTACCCGGGAAGACTGCGCCCGGAAACTGGCGGACTGGACCCGGGAGATGGGTGGCAACTACGAGGCGGGGGTACCGTCCTTCGGCTTCAGGACCTCACCGCCGGCGGCGGCCCTGGTTTGGGGTACGGCGGCCCATGCCCTGGATTTTGACGATGTGATGGTAAGCCTCGTCGGCCACCCCAGCGTCACCCTGGTGCCTGTCATCTTCAGTCTGGCCCGCAAATACCGGGCCGACGGAAGGCGGATGCTGGAGGCCTACCTGGTGGGCCTGGAGGTGGAGGGGAAAATAGGGCGGGCTACTTCCCCAGCCCAGTACGCGGCCGGATGGCACGCCACCCCCACTGTAGGTTCCCTGGGAGCGGCCGCCGCGGCGGCCAAGATGGCCGGACTGGACGCCGGGCAGACGGCCATGGCCATGGGCATTGCAGCCAGCATGGCCGGCGGCCTGCGCCAGAATTTCGGAACCATGACCAAGCCGCTCCACGCCGGGATGGCCGCCCGCAACGGGGTGTCTGCGGTCATGCTGGCCGCTCGCGGGTACACCGCCGACGAGGCCATTCTGGAGGCCAGGTTTGGCTTTGCCAATGTGTTCAGCGGCCCCGGGCGCCATAACCTGGACCTGGCGGTGCAGGGCCTGGGGCAATCCTGGGAGGCTCTGGACCCGGGGATTACCATCAAGAAGTACCCCTGCTGCGCCTTCACCCACCGCTCGGTGGATGCCGTACTCAAACTGCGGGAAGAAAACCGCCTGGAGGCCGGGCAGGTGGAGTCGGTGCTGTGCAGGACGGACCGGCAGGGCATTGAGGTGCTCATCCATTCCCGGCCGCGCACGGGACTGGAAGGCAAGTTCAGCATGCAGTACTGCCTGGCGGGGGCCCTGCTGAAAGGAAAACTGGGCCTGGAAGATTTTGCCGACCGTACCGTGTCTGAACCGGCGGCTCAGGACCTGTTATCCAGGGTGACGGTGGAGGAGCTGACCGGAACCAGTATGGCGGCCCAGTGCTCGGTGGTGGAAATCAGGGACCGGAGCGGGCGGACCTGTTCCTGCCGGGTGGATGTACCCCGGGGCGCGCCCGGAAACCCCATGACCTGGGAGGAACTGGCCGGCAAGTACCGGGAATGTGCTGGAGTGGTCCTGCCGCCCGGGGGTGTGGAACAAACCCTGGAACTGTTCGGGAAAATGGAAACACTCGAGTCCGCCGATGTTTTGCTGGACTTGCTTGAATCCGCCGTTTGACCGGCTGATTGGCATCGTATAATCTAGTCATTTCGAATCGGGAGGTGCAATACATGTCAGATCTGGACAAAATCAGGGAAAGAAAAAAATTCTGGGAAGACGTGGTGCTCAAAACGGCCCTGGGCAGGTTCAAGCTGGAACAAAGCCCCAACAAGTTTTACTCCCCCTTGGACATTGAAGGATTTGACTTTGCCGAGAAAGTGGGCTTCCCCGGCTGGTACCCATACACCGCGGGCACATATCCCCTGCTTCCGTACGCCGTGGTGGCCTCAAAGGGAGGTCTTCCTTCGGCCAAGGGGCTTAAGCGGGCGGCCAGGTACTCGGGCTACGGGACTCCCGAGGACACCAGGGACTACTACAAGGAGTACCAGAAACGGGGTTTGAGGGGAGGGCCAAATCTGGCCATGGACCTGCCGACCCAGTGTGGCTACGATTCCGACAACCCCATGGCGCGCGGAGAAGTGGGCAAAGTGGGAGTCTGCATCGATACCCTGAATGACTTCGAGATAATCTATGAAGTTTACACCGGTGAACTGGAACTTGATAGAATAGCCTCCAACTTTACCATTAATGCTCCGGCCAATATAATTATCGCCTTCTATGCCGCCCTGGCCGAAAAGAGGGGAATCCCCCTGGATAAGCTCCGGGCGACACCCCAAAATGACATACTCAAAGAGTTTGTGGCCCGGGGGACCTACATTTTCCCGCCCCGGTCTTCTATGCGCATGTTCAGGGACAGCCTCACGTTCCTCACCAAGTACATGCCCAATGTCAACGTCACCAGCATAGGCGGCTACCATGTCAGGGAGGCGGGGGCCAGCCGCGTGCAGGACCTGGCCTTCAGCATGGCCATCGGCACCGCCTACCTCCAGGAGGGGGTCAACGCCGGCCTTGAAATAGACTCCTTCGCCCCAAAGTTTACCTTCAACGCCTTCGGTGGCAGCATGGAGCTTTTCAAGGAAGTGGCCTTCCAGAGGGCCGCCCGCAGGATGTGGGCCAAGATCCTCAAGGAAAAGTTCGGGGCCAAGGACTTCCGCAGCATGCTTATCCGCCAGCCTTTGGGGGCCCACATCGGACCCACCAGCACCACCGCCCAGCGTCCGCTGAACAACGTGACCCGGGCGGTTGTGGGGGCCATCGCCGGCGCTTTGAGCGGGGCTCCCCCCGTGGCCTACCCGCCCTACGACGAGCCGCTGGGACTGGGCTGGAGCCTGGAGGCCCAGCAACTGTCCGAGGACGCCGCCAGGATCCTGCAGGTCGAGGCCAAGCTCACCGAGGTCATGGATCCCCTGGCCGGATCCTACTATGTTGAATACCTGACCGATGAAATTGAAAATTCCGCCTGGCGCGAGCTGGATAAGATAGACGGCATGGGCGGGGTTGTGGACGCCATCGAGGGCGGCTACCTGCAGCGGGAGATTGCCAGGAACGCCCATGAACGGCAGCAGAAAATAGAGAAAGGCGAGGAACTGGTTGTAGGCGTCAACTGCTTCACCGGCGAGAATGAGCTTGATGTGGTAATCAACCGGATTGTGCCGCACCCCTATGACGAGACCAAGAGAGAAGAGGCCGAGGAAAAGCAGATTAAGAAACTGGCCGAAATCAAGCGCTCGCGAGACAGCCGGCTGGTCAGCCAGCTACTGACGGAACTGAGGGAAAAGGCCCAAAAAGATGATGAGAACCTCATCCCGCACTTTATCGAGTGCGCCAAGGCCTATGTCACCCTGCAGGAAATGTGTGACGTGCTCAGAGAGACATTTAGCGAGTATGAGCCGGTACAATTCTAATACAGATGGGAGGCAGGTTCTTATATGGAAAAGCAGAGACCGATTAAAGTTCTTGTCGCCAAGCCGGGGCTGGACGGGCACGACCGGGGGGCCAAGGTGGTGGCCCTGGGACTGAGGGATGAAGGAATGGAGGTAATTTACTCCGGTTTGCGGCAAACACCGGAGAAAATAGTGCAGGCCGCCGTCCAGGAGGATGTGGACGTGGTGGGCTTAAGCTGCCTGTCCGGGGCGCATCGCTACCTCTTCTCAGAAGTAATCCGCCAGTTCAAGGAAAAGGGAATGGAAGACGTTATGGTCATTGCCGGGGGGATTATTCCCGAAAAGGATATCCTCGGCCTTAAGGAGACCGGGGTCAAAGAGGTATTCGGCCCGGGGGCGTCAATTAAAAAAATAGCCGAGTTTATCCGGGAAAATGTCAAAGAGAAAGGTTTTGCAGTTGAATAAGACGAGATGAATGCTGATATGGTCAGGGAAAAAAAGGCCTGGTGGGAAGAAAGGGTGTTGAAGCCTGTCCTGGCCAGGTTCAACCTGGAAGAGTCACCCAGCAGGTTTTACACGCCGGCGGATATCACTGAAAGCTGACGGCTGACAGCTGATAGCTGTTTCCAGGATAGTTGATTAAAAAATAAGGAGAGATGTGAATATGAAGCGACTGCTGGTAGTGTCTCTTATAGCGGCGGGCCTTGTGCTGGCCGGGTGCGGCCAGAAGCCTTCGGCTCCGGCACCTTCCGCCCCTTCTTCTTCGGCGCCCGCCCAGAAGGTTGTGGAAATCAAGATGGCCGGCCACATGCCGGTGGGGCAGAACTGTACCAAGGCTTCCAAGATGTTCCAGAAGGAAGTTGAGGAAAAAAGCAACGGAACCATTAAATTTACCTATTACCCGGCCGGGCAGCTGGCCATGGACATGAAGGCCTTTGATCTGTGCAAGTCCGGCGGGGTGGACATGGCCGAATTTTTCATCAACAGGGCGGTGGGCGTGATACCCGAGACCTCTCTGGGTGAGGTTCCCTGCTTTGATACCCCGGACCAGTTCACCCGCCGGATGATGGACAAATCCAGCGGCGGGGGGCTCTTTTACGACGTGTTCAGGCCTGCCTTCGCCAAGCACGGGCTGCATCTCATGCCCGGGTTCATGTACTCCCCCGAGCATTCCAACATCACCAAAAAGCCCGTGCACAAGATGGAAGACTATCAAGGCATGAAACTGAGGGTCTCGGGCCGTGCCACGGGGATTGCGGTGAAAAGTTGGGGGGCCGTACCCACGGTGATGAGCTCGTCGGAGGTTTATACCTCCATCCAGCGGGGGACGGTGGACGGGGCCAACAGCGGCCTGACCTCCTTTATCTCCCGCAAGTGGTATGAAGTGGCCGACCACGTGCAGTACCTCAGGGAGCTGAACTCCACGCTGGAGGTAATCGTGAACCTCAAATTCTGGAACAGCCTGACCCCGGATCAGCAAAAAATCATCAAGGAAGCCCTGAGAAAGGCCAGCATCTGGTCGTATGAACAGGCCATCGCCGAGGTTGACAGGGACCTCGAATTCCTCAAGTCAAAGGGGTTGCAGATTGTGGATTTCCCCAAGGACCGCCTCGATGAGCTGGATAAGATGAGAAAGGCCACCTTCGTCGAGCTGGATAAGGAGATCAAGCCAATGGTGGGCGACGAAACCTGGAACAAGTTCATCAAGGCGTACGAGGGCACCAAGGAAGGAAAACGCACCTGGAAGGAAATCCTTCAGACGGTGGACTGGTAACGGGCACGTGTAGAGGACCCAAGCAAGGCTGGATTTGCCCTGCCGGGGGCATCCTTAGGACTCAACCCCCGGCAGGCTAAACCGCGGTGTAGGTCAGAAGATAAAGGCCTGCAAATGCACGTAAGGAGGGATGTTTTTTAGTTAGAGGTCCAAAGGTTGGACAAGAGGCCCGGAATGGGGATTGAATACCGGCTGGAAAAGGGAATTAATTACCTCCTGGAAGGGGCCAATTTCCTGGCGGCGGTTCTGCTTCTCACCATGCTGGCAATAACCTGCTACGACGTATTCTGCCGCTATGTTTTCAACGCCCCCACCATATGGTCCCTTGACCTTTCAGTTTACCTTATGATTTGGATCGGTTACCTGTCAATCGCCTATGTGGAAAAGCAGGACCGGAATGTGCGGGTGGATTTGCTTACATCGCGCATTCCTCCCAGGACCATGGCCATATGGGATTTGGTCACCTTGGTGATATTTTTGGTCTTTATCTGCATTCTGGCCTATTACGGACTGGCATTCACCGCCGAAGCATTCAATACCCGGGAATACTCCTAGTCCATGTGGAGAGTGCTGCAGTGGCCGGCCAAGATGGCCATACCCGTAGGCGCCATCCTCCTGGCGGTGTACCTTGTAATCAAGATTGCCGTTAAGATCCGCTAGATACGTAGCGCCAACCTGTACCGGGGGAGCGGCATATTCAGCCGGCCGGAGATCCTGGTGCCGGTGTTCCTGGCGCTGATAGCCATAAGCCTCATTTTGTTCAAGACCGTCATGCTGGCCGGCCTGGTAATGCTGATGCTGGTTCTTCTTTTCGGCGGGGTCCCCATTTTTCCCTCCCTCGGGCTGTTGGGGGTGCTGGGCTATTACCTGTTTTATGGCGGTTCAGCCGGGGTGTGGTCGTTCTTCCCCACCATATGTTACAGTTCGCTGAACAACTTCGCCCTGGCCTGCCTGCCCCTTTTTATTCTGGCCGGGCAGGTAATGCAGAGTGGCGGGGTCAGCGAGGAAATATTCGAGGTAACCTCCAAGTGGGTGGGGCACCTCCCCGGCGGGGAGGCCGTGGCCACCATCCTGGCCTGCAGCATATTTGCCGCCATATCCACCTCCAGCGTGGCCACCGCCGTCACCATCGGGCTCATCGCCCTGCCCGCCCTGGCCGCCCGGAACTATAATAAAAAGTTTTCATACGGACTGCTGGCCGCCGGGGGTACGCTGGGGATTATGATCCCGCCCAGCGGCACCATGATTATATACTCGGCGGTGACCGAGGAGTCCATCGGCAAGCTTTTCATGGCCGGTGTGATCCCGGGGCTTATCCTGGCCTCGGCCTTCATCCTCTACAGCATGTGGTTCTGCTGGCGGACCAAGGAGTATGACCGGCACAGCCCGGCCACCTGGCCGGAGAGGCTTCAGGCCACCAAGAACGGGATGTGGGGGCTGATGGCCCCGGTGATCATCCTGGGCGGGATTTATTCCGGGGCCTTCACCCCCCTGGAGTCGGGGGCGGTGGCTGCCCTTTACGCCATCGTGATGGTACTTGTCCGGAAGAAGGTGGCCGTCAAGGACCTGCCCAGGATTGTGGGCGAGTCGTCGATGAGCAGCGTGATGGTGCTCAGCATAATCATCGGGGCCTTGACCCTGGGGGACTTTATGACCCTGACCAAGCTTCCGGAAAAGGCCCTGGATCTGGTCAGTTCCTACGGCCTTCCGCCCTGGGGAGTAATTACGGCGATAATTCTTATTTATTTTGTGCTGGGCATGTTCTTGGAAGTGGTCTCGTGCATGCTCATCACCCTCCCCATCGTGTATCCCCTGATCACATCGCTGGGGTTTGACGGAGTCTGGTTTGCCGTCATCGTTACCATCAATATGGAGATGGCGCTGCTGACCCCTCCGGTGGGGCTTAACCTGTATGTCATCCAGGGCATTACCAAGGCCACCCTGAATGACATTCTGAAAGGGGTTTTGCCGTTCTTCATCATAATGGTCATAGCTATAATCATATACTGCATTTTCCCGCAGTTAAGCACCTGGCTGCCCAATGCCTTGGTAACCAGATAGCGGCTGCCTCTATTTACGTAAAATCAAGGAGGATATTATTCCTGGCATGGAAGACTACATCTTTCGCTACAGGCTGAATCCGCCGGGTGGCCGCGGCCGGGCCGGAGGGGGGGACTGCTCCCCCCGGGTGCTGGGGGATTTGTTGAAGAGCCTGCTGGATATGTGATCATCCCCTGCACGGGTGAGGAAGGGTTAAAGGTGGACGGCTTCAAGCTGCTCAGCAACAGGGCCGCTGTTCACCGGCTTTTTAACGGGCCGGGCCCCGCGGAAGATATACCGGACCCGCCCGGCTACCAGAGCATCAGGAACGCAGGCCTCTACATGCCCGTTATTGACCTAATCAGAAAACAGCTGGAAAGCATGTTATCCGTGGTGCAGCTGGAGAGCGGGGGGAAGCCCGTGGAGATAGACGGATTCCGCCTGAAAGACCTGAGTGACTGGGCTTATCCCTCGGCCTGCGACCCGTCGGAAATAATCGACCACGCCGGGACCCGCTGCAACTGCAACTGTGTTTTCTGCTACAACAAGGGCGCCCCGCCATCACTGGCGATGCAGGTGCCCCGCAGGAGCGCGGCCGAGGAATTTGCAGAAATAAGGACGCGCATAAAGCATTTCCGCCCGCAGGCGGAGAGGAGCCTGTTTCCCGGGCTGGGCAGCACCTGTGAGGCCTTCGCCCACCCCCGTATCATGGAAATTCTAAAGGAACTGCGGGAAAAAACGGGCAAAGTCTTCCGGGCGGTGACCAACGGGGCGGCCCTTACGGAGCCGGTAATAAAGGGGCTGGCCGATCTGAAGCCGGTATACCTTGACATTTCCCTGAACAGCTCCGACCCGGACCGGCGGGGGAGGCTGATGGGTGACAGGAGGCCCCGGGTGGACATTGATGCCCTGCCGCTGCTCAAATCGGCGGGGATACCCTACTCGGTGGTGATTGTGCCCTGGACCGGGGTAATTATCGGCCCCCCCGTTTTTGGCACCATCGCCGACAGGACCGGTTACTTTTGGGGATGGCTGATGCTTTCGGCCTTCGGTTTGATCAGCACCTGCCTTTTCGTCCTGTCCATCAGGCTGGCCGCCAGGTACCGGGCAGGAGCTGCCGGAGAATGCAGCCCAAATGCCCGCAACGGGGGGTGATTAAATTGATGCCCAATCTGGTGGGTGGCGTAACGGTCCACCCGGCCACTCCGGGAATGATGGCCAGGGAGGTACCCGCCTGGATAAGGGCAGGCGCCGGAATAATTTCGGCATGCTGCGGATCCACCCCGGCACATACAGAGGCCACGATGGCGGCGGTAAAACCTTGATTAATTAAGGGCTAATTTTTTTAAACTTCCGGTAGAGGGTTGATCTTGATATTCCCAAGGCATTGGCGGCCTGGGTTTTATTCCCGCCCATTTTTTTGAGGACGCGCTGAATTTCGTTCTGTTCGGTTTTGCTTACGTTGCGCTTTAGTCCCACCACATTTGTCCTGGCAACGGACCGGGTGGTAGAGGGCCTGTTGCGGAAACAGTCCTTGAGGATTAGCCTGTAGCTATTCAGGTCGGGGCTGATGTCGCTGGCCAGGGCCACGAACCTTTCCAGTATGTTTTCCAGTTCCCGGACGTTGCCGGGCCAGGAGTGATCTTTAAGGTCCCCGAAGGCCTTCAGCACCAGCTGCCTGCTGGAGTGGTAAACTTGGGGCGATATTCTCTGGAGCAAGGCCTGAATGAGAAGAGGTATATCGTCCTTGCGATCCCGCAGCGGCGGGATCTGCAGTTCCAGCACGCAGAGGCGGTAATACAGGTCTTCCCTGAATTTTTCAAGCTGCACCAGTTCCCAGAGGTTGCGGTTGGTGGCCGAGATTACCCTGACGTCCACCGGGATTAGCCTGTCTCCGCCGATGCGCATAACCTCCTTTTCCTGCAGGACCCTGAGCAGGCGTGCCTGTACCGAAGGGGATATTTCGCTGGCTTCATCCAAAAAGATGGTTCCAGTGTGGGCCATCTCAAAAAGGCCTGGCTTACCTCCCTTGAGGGCTCCGGTAAAGGCGCCCTGCTCGTAGCCGAACAACTCGCTGTCCAGAAGAGACTCCGGCAGCGCGGCGCAGTTCACTGCCACAAAGGGTTTGCCGCCCCGGTAACTGATGTTGTGAATGCTCTGGGCAAACAGTTCTTTGCCTGTTCCGCTTTTCCCGGTAATGAGCACCGCGGACCCGGTCCGCCCGTATTTCCGGGCCTTGTCAACCACACTGCGGAAGGAGGGATTTTTCCCCACTATATTGCTGAAGGTGTGCTGGGCGGTGAATTGCCTGCTGTGTATTGCCTGCCGGATTTTTTCTTCGGCCATTTGAATAGAGGTGGTGTCCTGAAGGACGGTGACCTGGCCGTAGGACTGCCCGTCCACCATGATGGGCAGGGAACTGAAAACCACCATGTTCTGGCCGTACCTGCCCAGGGAGTTGATGGTGGGTGAAACTTCTCCATCTTTATGGATTACCTGAAATTCGGGAAAAACCTCGAAAAAATCCCTGTCCATGACCTTTTCGGATTTCAGGCCCAGTATTTTTTCCGAAGCCGGGTTGAAGGTGGTAATCCTGAAATTACGGTCGGTGCCGATAATGCCGCTGTGGGTGAAATCAACTATGGCCTTGAAGGTTTCGACCCGCTCGCTCTCCCGCAGATAGGCGTTAATCATGTCGACGGCGTACTCCAGTGCCTGCTGCAAGGCGGAGGGGGTATAAAAGAAGATGCCCTTCATGCCGTATTCTTCGGCCAGGTCACAGGCCAGGCTGGCGCCCACTATAACCTTGCAGCCTTCTTTTTCAAGCTTTTTAAAGAGAGCGTGAGCGTCTTCCCGGGTGGAGTACACGTATTCGCGCACCTGAACCTTGAGGATGTCCTGATTCTTTTCAATTTCCGGCATGCTGCATATAAAATTGACCACGGGCACGTAGCAATCGTATTGGCTGGCTTCTAAAAGCGACTGCATCAGATCAAATCCGGTGATCTTTATTGGTATGACGGGAAAGTTGAACTTTTCTTTCAACAACTGGGAGCTGCCATTACCGCTGATTAGCACACAGGGGGCGTGGTTGGGGAAACTATATTTCCGAACGGGGGAATTAAGTAGATTCTGCGGCAATATTTCAGTGGTTTCAACATCGATACCGGGGGGAATCTGCATTTCCTTCAGGACGCTCCTGGCCAGTGCGGCCATCCTGTTAAAGCCGGCGACTATTATTTTGGGTTTCATGATGTGTCACCTCCTCAATGTAAAGCCAATACCGGCGTGGATTGGATGTCTGGTGTAATAGAAACGGGACATTGGTGTGGCATTGATAGGACATCAGAAAGCACTGATTAATTAAATTATATTTAATATCGGATTAATAATGCAAGATTGCCAATATTCGTAATTATAACATATTTTTAGGTTTATTGTCTGTACTACTTATGGCGAGTTTTATTTTCCAAGTGCCAGGTCTAAAACCTTCGCCTTTAGGCGAACAGCTTTAGCATGATTATTTTTTAAACAGCAGGGATATCATTCACCTAAGAGGTGAGTGATATGGCTGAATATCAAAAAGGGAGCCACACGACATATGACATAAAATACCATCTGGTATGGGTAACAAAGTACAGGTATCAAGTTCTAAAAGACGAGATAGCATTGAGGTTACGAGAATTAATCCGGCAAAGTTGTCTAAGTCGGGGTATAACGATAATAAAAGGTAGCGTTGGTAAAGAGCATATACATCTTTTGATCGGGTGCCCGCCACAACTTGCTCCATCGAAAATAGCACAGTATCTCAAGGGGCGTTCATCAAGGTTGCTTCAAGAAGAATTCCCTCATCTCAAAAAACGATACTGGGGACAGCATCTTTGGGCTCGGGGATATTTTTGTGCTACAGTCGGTACTGTTACAGATGAGTTGATTGATGAGTACATCGGCAAAACCGGGGAAACTCCCCCGCCCCGGCTGCTGGAGAGGATGGCAACTTATATTCTCAAGGCTGATACCGTGAAGAAGTACCGGCACAAGCACAGCACCGATTATAAGGTATTAAGCAATCGGCAACTTAAAAACAGCCAGAAAGGAAAGGGAGATACATCTGAAAGACTTGAGCAACCGGGATAAGAAAAAGATTAACATTCAAATAACCCGGATTGGTAAAGAAAAATATAGCTCCGACACCTTCTAAACCGCATCGTATCTGAGCTTACCATATATAGACGGAAAAATGATAAGCTAAGTAAAACGCCCTGGCACAGTAGGCAACCAGGGCGCATCTTATTTGCTTTACTTTTTAACTCTGACGGTTATATTGTAATCCTTCGTATCCCGTTCCATTTTTTCTTTAACTGCTTGAAGCGCATAGCCTTGAATACTTTGTGTTTCCCCTTTGGCTGCTCCCAGGCTTAGAAGGAATTGTTTAAGTTCTTTGTGGAACTCAGGATCGAGTCGGAAGGGTATGTTAACTGATGCCATTAAAAATGCCTCCTTTCCTAAGGGCATTTTATATCTGTGACGCCCATGAAGTCAATGATTTCCTAGTTCTACTTTCTGTACATTCTCACATACCTGCGCCCATGCTGTGAAATTTCTTCTGCTTTTCCTTGTGTGACGGATTAACTTTGCGATTGCCAGGTTTTGTCAAAGCGCCAATACGAAACAGCCGGGACAGCAAAAAGAACACCCAGATTATCCGTATTGGTAGAGAAAAATTTGCCACAGATGCTACTAAACCTCATTCTTTGTGAACTTACCATACACGAACAAATTTAGCATCGACTATAAACTTACTATTATTAGATAAAATAAATATTAAAATCAAAAACGACTCTATCAGAGTCGTTTTTTAATAATTAAGAAAAATATAAAATTATATTACATGAGTATCAAGTTAAAACAGGAACCCCATCCACCAATTGGCGGTAAGTAATGGTGGTAGTTCCAAGACAAGCGTTCAGAAGCCTGTTGAACAACTGGCC
>Ga0209347_1001538_pt1 | contig 36392 bp, 37 predicted proteins | sample AutmiccommuBRH23_FD_187382 | JGI IMG/M metagenome (GOLD analysis project Ga0209347, IMG submission 187382) | Deep subsurface microbial communities from Mt. Terri, Switzerland - Autotrophic microbial communities BRH/23 (SPAdes) (version 2) | ecosystem: Environmental > Aquatic > Deep subsurface >...
AGCGATCTCCCCGGCGCTCACCCGCTCCGGGAGTCGGCGCCCCGTCGCCGCGGCAGCAGTCACGACGCTCACCGCGGCGACGCCGAATGCGCCGAGGAGCCAGACGTATCCTTCGAGCGGCATCTCCTCGCCGCCGCCGTAGGCCTTGAACGGACTCTCGCGTGCCGGCTTCTCAGGGGGAGGTTTGCCCGCGGCGCGTCTGGCGCTCACGGACTTGCCCGGATTCGGTTTCCCCCGGGCGGATCTGCCGGTTCCCCCTTTTCGGGTCGGCCGCGGTCTCTGGTTCTCTGCGCCTTCGTCCATGGATGGATCGGAAGCAAGTTCCAGTCCGGCGGCGGGGAGCGAGGTCTCACGGGGTGGGAACCGCGCTATCATTCGAGCTTCTCAAGAGAAGAAGGAGGCTTTCCATGACCGGTCTGTCCGCGCTCTGGCTCCCGATCCTGCTCTCCGCCGTCATCGTTTTCTTCGCGAGCTCGCTCATCCACATGCTCCTGAAGTGGCACGACTCGGACTATCCCGCCCTGCCGAATGACGACGCGTTCCGGGCCGCGGTCCAGCCGCTTTCGATTCCACCCGGCGATTACACGACCCCCCGCGCGGGGAGCACGGCCGAGATGCGCTCCCCCGAGTTCAACGAGAAGATGAAGGCCGGTCCCGTCATGATTCTCACCGTAATGCCGAACGGCCCCGTGTCGATGGGAAAGAGCCTCTCGCTCTGGTTCCTGTTCAGCGTCGTGGTGAGCATTTTCGCCGCGTACATCACCGGACGCGCGCTCCCGCCGGGGACCGACTACATGGAAGTCTTTCGCTTCATCAGCACGACGGCGTTCATCGGCTACTCCCTCGCTCTCTGGCAGATGTCAATCTGGTACCGTCGCTCCTGGGGAACCACGATCAAGGCGACGGTCGACGGCCTGATCTATGCCCTGCTCACGGCCGGAGTCTTCGGATGGCTGTGGCCGGCCTAGCCGCGGCCGGCGATCGCACTCAAGAACCCCTGATGATCCGGCCGCTCCATCTCTTTCTCGCTCTGGTTCTCGCGGCCCCCTCCCTCGCCGGGGAGGTCACGCTGCCGAGAACGTCGACTCACACGCTCACTTCAGAAGCGAACGGAGTCGAGTACGAGCTCAGGGTCAGTCTCCCCCGCGGGTACGAGGAGAGCTCGGGCAGCCGGTATCCGGTGATCTACCTGCTCGACGCCGACTACTCCTTCGCGATTGCTCACAACGTGGTCGAACATCTGGCCGATCGAGACCATCTTCGATGGGCGATCGTGGTCGGAATCGCCTACGCCGGTCCAAACCGCTATCGCCTCAACCGCACCCGGGACTACACCCCCACGCGCTCGATGGAGGGAGGGTACGGTCCCGAGTACCAGAAGCACTCGGGAGAGGCGTCTTCATTTCGAACGTTCATCAGAGAAGAGCTGATTCCGTGGGTGAGCCGCTCCTGGAGGACCACCGATGAGCGAGTCCTCGTGGGCCACTCATACGGGGGGCTCTTCGCCGCCTGGACCCTGTTGACCGACCCTTCTCTCTTCAGCCACTACGTGATCGTGAGCCCTTCCCTCTGGTACGACGACCGAATGATTTTCGAGCTGGACGCCGTGAAGGCCGCATCCTCGCGGCGTGTGTACCTGGCCGTCGGCTCGAGGGAGGGGGGAAGCGGGCGCGAAATGGTGGGTGATCTCGTTCGCTTCGGAAGAGAGCTCGAAAAACGAGGCGACATAGTCGTGCGACGGGAGGTGCTCGAAGACGAGACTCACAACTCCGTCTTCCCGTCAGCTCTCTCCCGGGGGATCCGTTTCGTCATGAAGGGACGATGACGCGCCCCATCTATCTCTTCTTCGGAGCCACCAGAAGAATGATCCCCAGGACCAGGGAGCCGATGCCCGCCCATACAGGGACATTGACCCGCTCGGTCTCTTTCACCGAAAACTCGATCGGTCCGAGGTCGGCTTCATGGGTGGCTTTGGTGTAGCTGAAACCGCCGTAAATCAGAGCCAGCACGCCTGCAACGATCAAAACGATCGCAACGATTCTCAATCCCGTCATCAGTCTTGTGACCTCCGTGAGTCTGCATCTTACTCTCGAATGGTCTGGACGGACGGTGACCGGCCCCCGCGGGGCTTCACAGGGGGCCGGTCAGGCTCATTCGACGACGCGCATCGGGATCGGTTCGGCGAGCGTGACCACTTCGGTGCGATCCCCCTCGATCACCTCGTCGAACCATTTCTCCGGTTTCGGCTTGCCGCCGTACTCCATCATCAGGCGCCCCAGCGCGGCCACGTCCCACGGAGTCATCCGGATGCATCCATGGGATTCGGCGTCGCCGATCGAGGTCGTATCGAGGGTACCGTGGATGTAGTAGTCGGGCTGCTTGAAGAAGATCTTCGCCACCCTCATCGGGTTGCCCGGGTCGCCAGGCTTCTTCGCTTCTTTCCCTTTCGCCCATTCCGCGTTGGGCGGCGGAACCCATGAGGGGTTCCAGATGAGCTTCTGGACCTTGAACGACCCGGTCGGCGTGGGATTTTTCGGCTTCCCCACCGCCACGTCATAAGTCTCGTGAAGGCGCCCGTCGAGATAGACCTCGAGCACCCGGTCGGATACCACGGCGCGCAGCTCGATCCGCGAGGCGGAGGCGGCGCTCGCCACCAGGAAAAACACTGCCGTCAGGATCAGGATTCGGTTTCGAATGATGGCTTCCTTTCGGTGCGTGAGCCGTTGAGCCAGCTCGACTTATCGCTCGATTATTTGTAGTTATTCATAGCAAGCGAGCTGCCACCTTCAGGCCCTATGGAGGGGGGCACTTCGACTCCGATTCGGGGGGCAAACCAGTGGCGGAGGATCTTTTCCTCCGCTGGTTTGCTGCCGTCCCCGAGAGGCAGAGGAAAGGATCCTCTGCCACCGGATCTCAGAGCCGGATGAAGGGGGAGACGAGGATCGCCAGGCCGAGACCGAGGGCTCCGACGCCGACCGCCACGATCGCCCCGACCCACAGCGGACGCAGGCCGAGCTGGCGGAACATCCCGATGTTCGTCGAGAGTCCGACCGAAGCCATCGCCGCGGTCAGCAGCCACCCGGCGAGCGAAGAGCCGAGAAGCGTCGTCAGGTCCTGCCACGATTCTTCCGGGATGAATGCGAAGGCCGCCCCCGCCGAAGCGAGAGTTGCGTCTCCGAGCGTCCTCACGACCGCCATGAGCAGGAAGCCCAGGATGAAACCCGGAACGAGGCCGCGGATGCGGACGGCGGTACTTCGCCCCGCGCTTCCCCTCCGCGCGAGCCATCCCATGAGCGGGACGACGGCGACGATGAAGAGATTGCGAGTCAGCTTGGTCACCGTCGCCGCCTTGAAGGCCAGCTCGTCGGCGAACATCTGCCTGTAGGCGAGCGCGGCTCCCACCACCTGACTGGTGTCGTGAATGGACGTGCCCAGGAACATCCCCGCCCCCACGCTTCGCGTCTCGAACACCGCATGCGCGAGCCACGGATAGAAGATCATCGCGATCATGCCGAAAAGTGTGGTGTTCGCGACCGCATACGCAACCTCGCGATCGTCCGCTTCGATGGCGGGCCCGGTGGCCAGAGCGGCCGTGACGCCGCAGATCGAGGTCGCCGCCGCGGTCAGAAGGCCGAACTTCGTCGAGACGCCGAGCTTTCGCGCCACGAACGTCGCCAGAAGAATGGCGAACACGATGATCGCCGCAACGAAGGGGATTCCCCAGGCCCCGAGCTGGAGCACATCCACGAGTGAGAGCCTGATTCCGACGAGGATGATCCCGACGCGAAGCAGCCTCTTGACGCCGAAGTCGAGGCCCGGCTTCAGCGAGGGGCGGGAACGGATCACGGCGGCGACGACGAGACCCAGCAGGATGGCGACGGTCACCGGCGAGATGGGGCTCCCTTTCGCCGTGGCCGGATCGAATCCCTGCAACCGAAGCAGCGCGCCGCCGGCAAGCTCCGCGATGACCGTCGCCGCAACGCTCACGGCGACGGTCAGCAGCAGGCCTGGGATCAGCCTTTTCAAGCCGCTTCCCTCCCGGGTCCCATGCCGCTCGCCGGAATCGTCACTTCCACCCGAGGATCGTGTCGATCGTCCCCTGCGAGACGGGATGGTAGGTCGGCCGCGCGACCGTGTAGATCCGCATGGCGCGCGCTTTTCCTTCCTCCGTCTTCACCAGCTCCTTGTAGAGCGGCTCGAGGAACTTGCGGCGTCCCATCGACGTCAGAAACTCCTCGAGCGCCGGATACGCGGTCTCAAAGTCGCTCGCGACAGCCTTCATCAGCCAGGCGAAAAGAATCTCCGAGTTGCCGCTCGAAGTCAGCTTGAACTCGCGGTCGAGCGCGACCATCTGCTCGCTGGTCAGCCGCGCGGGAAGTGCTCGGAGGAAGAGAAGCCACTCCTGGGTGCTCCACCCCTCCGTCGTCAGTTCGCCGGCAGCGGTCCCCTCGAGGAATCGCACCGCCTGCGCCCGCGCATTGACGATGCGGTCCGATTGCACCGTCGGAATGTTCGCCGGAATGCCGGGACCGTAGACCCACTGGTCGATCCCGATCCTCGCTTCCTCCTCGGGGCTCAGGTTCGCGCGCAGGTATCCCACGAACTGTTCCGTGGTCGCCGACTTGAAGGCGTTGTCGTCGAACCACTTCTGCACGAAGGAGTCGAACCGCTCTCTCCCCATGGTTTGTTCGACGAGGCGGAGGAAATGCGCTCCCTTCTCGTAGGCGACGTCCGTCATTCCCTCGTCGGGATCGCGGCCGGCGAGGTCGAGCTTCAGATGAGTGTCGGCCGAAGTCGCCCCGAGATCCTGGACTTCAGCCTCGAGGTCCTGCCTTCCGAGGTCGGCGAGCATGCGCGCGAAGCCCTCGCCGTAAACCCGCTCCATGATCCGATTCTCGAAGTACGTCGTGAATCCTTCGTTCAGCCAGAAGTCGTCCCAGGTCGCATTGGTGACGAGATTTCCCGACCAGGAATGGGCGAGCTCGTGGGCGACGAGCGACACCAGCGAACGGTCGCCGGCGAGAATCGTCGGCGTGGCGAACGTCAGCCGGGGGTTCTCCATCCCACCGAAAGGGAAGCTCGGAGGAAGTACGAGGATGTCGTACCTCCCCCACTGATACGGGCCGTAGATCTGCTCGGCCGCGTCGATCATCTTCGCCGTGTCCGCAAACTCCCATGCCGATTTCTCGACGACAGCAGGCTCCGCGTAAACGCCCGCTCGCCCGCCGAGATCGCGAAACTCGAGATCGCCCACCGCCAGGGCCATCAGGTACGACGGAATCGGTTGCGGCATTTCGAATTCGTAAGTGCCGTCGGGGTCAGCTTCAGTCGGATTCTCAGCGCTCATGACCGCCATCAGCGGCTTCGGCACCCGGATCGTCGCCGAATAGGTAAAGCGCACCGCGGGTGTGTCCTGGAGGGGAATCCAGGTCCGCGCAAGGATCGCCTGCGACTGCGTGAAGAGGAATGGCCACTTCCCCCCGCTCGTCTGCGCCGGGTCGAGCCACTGCACGGCGGCCGCCTCGGGAGATGTCTCGTAATCGATATTCACGCGACGGGTGTCGGGAGCGACGGTGATGAGGAGGGGCCTTCCCTGAACTCCCGCCGGTTCTCCCAGGCTCCACCTCGTCGGGACCGCGTCGCTGCCGAGCGTCACGCCGTGGATCGTCAGATCGCGCGTGTCGAGACGGAGCGTGTCCGAGCCGGTCCGGTTGTTCACCACCAGGGACGCGCGGCCGACGAGGCGCTTCGCCGGGAAGTTCACCGAGAGGTCGAGGTCGATGTGCTCCACCACGACGTCGTTCGGTGTGGAGAAGGAGTGAGGGTCATCGGGGTAATCGGCAATCGGGGACCGGGAGCCCTGCACCGGGCCAAGACCTCCGGAGGTTTGGGCACAGGCGGTCAGAAGCGCCGCGGCGGCCAGGCACGCCACAGATGTTTTCATGGGGACACCTTCAATTCAGTATTGGAGCTTTCCGGTCGAAAGCCCGCGGAAGAGTAACAAGAAACGGGCCCGCGCGTTCTTTGGGACCCGGGCCGCTGGAGCCGGACCGTGAACCTGGGGCCCGCCGGACCGCCGCAGGCGGTCCCTACGGGCTGAACCTCTCCCCATGCCGTCCGGCAAGCTCGCTCAGCCGCTCGTTCACGCGTTTTTCTCCCTGCGAGGCGACCCAGGCGAAGGGTCCACCGAGAAACGGTGGGAAGCCGAGCCCGAGAACGGCGCCGAGATCCCCGTCCTCTTCCGAGCGGAGGGTTCCGTCGGCAAGGCAACGCTGCGCCTCGGCCACCATCGCGAAGGCAAGCCGGTCCACGATCTGCTCCCGTTCGATTTTCCGGCGCGGCCCGAATCCCATGACCGGGAGAATGGACGGGTCGAGATCGCCTCGCCGCCCTTTCTTGTACTTGTAGAAGCCGCAGCCGTTCTTGCGCCCGAGCCGTCCGGCCTGTACGGCCTTTTCGAGAGCGGGACTCGGCGCGAATCCGCGATGCGAGAATGCCTCGCCAAGATCACGCGCCACGTGCGCCGCAACATCGATTCCGACTTCGTCCAGAAGAGTGATCGGCCCCACCGGAAAACCGAACGCGCGGATGGCGTTGTCGATCTCCGCCGGCTCCGCTCCATCCTCCAGCAGCAGGATGGTCTCGTAGAGGTAAGGACTCAGAATCCGCGTGGTGTAAAAACCGGGGCCATCTCCGACCACGATGACCGTCTTCCCCTGGCGGACGCCGAACGCCCGGGCCGACTCGACGACGTCGGCAGCCGCGGCCCCGGGGGCGACGATCTCGAGCAGCGGCATCTTCGGAACGGGAGAAAAGTAATGCATCCCGACGACTCTCTCGGGGTGACGAAGCCCGGCGGCGATCTTCGAGATGGGAATCGCGGATGTGTTGGATGCGAGAATCGCTCGTGGATCCACGACGCCCTCGAGCTCGGCGAAGATTTTCCGCTTCAACTCGAGATCTTCGAACACCGCCTCAATCACCAGGTCGCATCCGGCCAGCCCGTCGATCGACGCTGCCGTCGCCAGGCGCCCGGAGCGCTCGCTCGCCTCGTCACGACTGATCGAGCCGGCGCGCATCCTTCGGTCGAGCGACTCTCGGATTCGTCGGCTCGCACGCGCCACCGAGTCTTCGCTCGCGTCCTCGAGAACCACCGGAACGCGGTCGACCGACACCGACGCGATGCCCTCCCCCATCAAGCCGGCTCCGACGACTCCGAGACGGCTCACCGGGCGGGGGGCCGCGATCGGCCTTTTTCTGCGGGTGGTCACTTCGAAGAGCCTGATGAGCTGCTTCGCCCCTGCGGATGCGACGAGCTCTCCGAACGCCGCGGACTCGGCCCTCTGCCCGGCCCGAAATCCCTTCGCGAGGCCGGCTTCGACCGCGTCGAGGATCGCGATCGGGGCCGGGTAGGCGCCGCGCGTCTTCGCCATCACGTCCCGCTTCGCCTTACCGATCAGCAGCGGCCGGAAGGGAGCAGTGAAGCCGATCCGATGACGGAGCTGGCTCGCACGGTTGTGCGCCGGAGTCCGGAGCTGCGGACTCCAGCTCGCGGGAGTCCAGCCGATCTTCTTCCCTTCCGAGTCGCGCGCCAGCGCCTGAGCGAGAGCGATGGCCGTGGCCAGAAGGTCGTCGGAAGCGACGACGCGGTCCACCAGGCCGATCTCGATCGCCCGCTGGGGCCGGACCCGTTTCCCGGTCAAAAGCATGGGAAGGGCGTTCTCGAGCCCGATCAGCCGCGGGAGTCGCTGCGTTCCTCCGGCTGCCGGGATCAGGCCGAGGTTGACTTCCGGCAATGCGAGCACGGTCGAGTCCGAATCCGACGCGACCCGGCCGTGACACGCCATCGCGAGCTCGAGCCCTCCACCCATCGCGGCTCCGCCGATCGCCGCGACGAACGGTCGAGCGTCGCTGGCGATGCGGTCGAAGAGCGCCTGAGCGCCTTTCGATATCGCCGTCGCATCCGCGGGCTCTTCTATCGAAGCGATCTCACGAAGATCCGCGCCGGCTACGAAGACGCTCTCTTTCCCGCTCCGGATCACGACCGCTCTGATCTGATCGAGCGAATCGATCTCGTCGAGGGCTTCTCCCAATTCACGCCCCAGTCTCGTCGAGATCGCATTGACCGGCGAATCGGGATCGTCGATCGTGACGATCGCCACCGCCCCGGCAGACTCCAGGTGAATCGCCCGCCCCATCGACGGCTCCTCAGCGCGCCGGGCGGAGCGACCGCATCAGCCGCTCCATCCGCTCCGCGGGGGTCGTGGCTCCGCTGGTCAGAGAGGTCTCCCACGAACCGTACATCGGATTGGGAATGACGAACCAGCGCGTTCCCCACCAGTCGCGATAACGGTCGACCATCGCCTCGCGCTCCTGCCGGCTCACGCGCGCGTTCGGGAGAAAGTCCCCGAGGTCGTCTCCGATCATGGCGATGATCCGGTAGCGCTCCGCGACCCATGCGCGCCGGGTGCCCTTGTCGGATTCTTTCCACTCCTCCCGCTCCCCACGCAGCAGAACGGTGTCGGTCTCGTCCGAAATCGGGAATCCGAGACGGATCAGGTTGTCGCGGGTCGCCGTCTCTCCCTCCGCGTCGCGGTTGCTGACGTAGATCATGGTCACTCCGCGCGCCGTCGCCTGCCGGGCGAAATCCACCGCGCCCGGAATGGGATCCGCGCTTCGTTCCTCGACCCAGGCCGCCCACGTCTCGGGCGTGAAAGAGCCACCATCTTCGATGAGCCTCGCCTCGAAAGGAGAATTGTCCAGAACCGTCTCGTCGATGTCGACGATCACGGCGGGGGGAAGCGCGGAAGCCGCCGAGGGCTGTTCGACCGCCGCCGTCCAGCCCGGGTCGGCGAGCGCGCGAGCGAGCGCGCTTTCGGCGGCGGAAAATGCCTGAAGGGAGAGGGCCCGGTATTCACCGGAAGTCTGCAACCAGACGACCGAGTAGAGAAGAGGGTTGCGCGCGCGGTCGACCGATGCCCCGGTCGGAACGGGCGGCGCGGCCGGGGGCGCGGTCGCGCAAGCGGTGAGCAGCAACGACAGGGATACGGCAAGTGCGGTCCGGCGCATCGGTTCGTCCTCCGTTACGGAATGGGGAGAGCATATCAAGCGGAGACAGAGGGCGGCGAGACGTCCATCCGGGTGTGCGCTCCCCCGGCCCCCGAACCTCCCTCGGTTTTCGCCAAAGAGGCGACGGCTCGGGTACGATGCGCGGTCATACGGAGGCACCTGATGCGGTACGTGTTACTTCTCCTTTCATCGATCGTCATCGCATTCGCCGGATGCTCCGGTGAGGAACCGCCCACGGAGCAGCCGGGCACGGAGGCAACGCTCCGCTTCAGCGCGATTCCCGATCAGAACTCGACCGAGCTCGCCGAGAAGTTCGCCCCGCTGGCGCGCCATCTGAGCGAAGCGCTCGGCGTTCAAGTTCAATACGTCCCCTCCCGCGACTACCAGGCTACGGTCGAAATGTTCCGCAACGGCGACATCGACCTGGCCTGGTTCGGCGGACTCACCGGCGTGCAGGCGCGCCATCTGGTCGACGGCGCGCGCGCGATCGCTCAGGGAGACTCCGATCCGAGTTACTACAGCTACTTCATCGCGAATCGGTCCACGGGTCTGCAGGCATCCGACACGTTCCCCGAAAATCTCGGCAGCTTTCGCTTCACCTTCGGCTCCGAGAGCTCGACCTCGGGACGGCTCATGCCGGAGTACTTCATCCGAGAGGCCGCGGGAAAGTCGCCGGACGAGTTCTTCGAGAATCCGGTCGGGTACTCCGGCAGCCACGACAAGACGGCCGAGCTCGTCGCGTCGGGTCAATTCGAGGTGGGAGTGATCAATTACAAGGTTTACGATCAGCGGGTGAAAGAGGGGAAGACCGACCCCGACCTGGTCCGGGTGATCTGGCGGACGCCGCCCTACGCCGATTACAACTGGACTGTCCGCCCCGATCTCGACACGAAGCTCGGCGAGGGATTCACGGCGCGCCTGCAGCAGGCGCTGATCTCGATCGACGATCCGTCCCTGCTCTCGGCTCTGCCGCGCGAGAAGCTGATCCCCGCCTCGAATGAAGAGTACGACGGAATCCGCGAAGTGGCGCGCGAGCTGGGAATGCTGCGCTGAAACAATGGGCTGCCCCGGCACCAGCTTCAGTCTCGACCACGTGAGCGTCGATCTCGGCAGCACGCGGGCGATCGATTCGGTCACGCTCGAGATCCAGCGCGGCGAGGCGGTCGCGTTCGTCGGCCCGAGCGGAGCGGGGAAATCGACGCTGCTCGGCCTTCTGAACGCGAGTGTGCGGGCGACCGAAGGAACCGTCAGACTGGACGGCCGCCCGATCCCGGACCTCTCACGCTCGGAGCTCAAAGCTGCTCGCGCCTGCATCGGCTTCATCCATCAGGACCTTCATCTCGTACCGGGCCTGCGGGTCGTTCAGAACGTCATCGCCGGTCGCTTCGGAAGGATGAGCTTCGCGTCATCCCTGAGAGGGATGCTGCTTCCACGGCGGGAGATGGTCGCGGAAGTCTTTGCCATCCTCCAGCGCGTCGGCATTCCGCAGAAGATTTTCGAACCGGTCGAGCGTCTCTCGGGAGGACAGAAGCAGCGGGTTGCGATCGCCAGAGCGCTATTCCAGGATCCGGGAGCTCTTCTCGCCGACGAGCCGGTATCGAGCGTCGATCCGGCGCGGGCGCGCGACACGGTGGCGCTACTGCGCGAGCTCTCGCGCGAGAAGGGGTTGACCCTCTGCATGAGCCTTCACAATCTCGACCTGGCGCGCGAGTTTTTTCCGCGGCTGGTGGGGCTTCGAAAAGGTCGTATTGCGTTCGACTCCCCGACCGACGCCCTCACCCCGGAGATGTTCCAGTCGCTCTACAGCCTCGCTCCGGAGGAAATGCTGGATGCGTGACCTGCCGCCGCGACCACTGCTCGGCAAGCGAACCGCCGTTCTCGTGGCGATCGCAGTGGCGGCCTTGCTGGCGGCGTGGTTCCTGGGGCTGTTCGAGTCGGGGACGCTCCCGGGAAGCGGAGGGCTGAGCGTCGCCGCGAACTTCTTTTCGCGCGCCCTCACCCCTGCACTCACTTACGAGACTGCCCCTCCGCCGGGGACGCGGCCGCTTCTGCTGAAAGCCCTGATCGCCGCGGTCGACACCGCGGTCTTCGCCGCCAGCGCGATGTCGATCGCGATTCCGGCCGGGCTGCTCCTCGGCATCCTCGCATCATCCGTCTGGTGGGTCCCGGACCCCGGAGGACATGCCTCCCCGCTCGCGCGCCTGCTCGCTCGCAGCCTCTTCCCCTTTCTGTGGAGCACGACCCGGCTCTTCATCGGCTTCGTCCGCTCGATCCACGAGCTGCTGTGGGCGGTGCTGTTTCTCGCGGCTTTCGGTCTCGGCAGCTTCGCGGCCGTCCTCGCCATCGCGATCCCTTATTCGGGCATCCTCGCCAAGGTCTTCTCCGAAATGATCGACGAGGCTCCGCGGGGGCCGGGCAGGGCTCTCCAGGCTTCGGGAGCCGGTACCGCACAGGCTTTCCTGTTCGGCTATCTGCCCCGCGCACTTCCGGACATGAGCGCGTATGCGTTCTATCGTTTCGAGTGTGCGCTGCGCTCGTCCGCGATCCTCGGTTTCTTCGGCTTCCCGACTCTCGGCTACTTCATCGCCGCTTCCTTCGAGAACCTCCATTACGGCGAAGTCTGGACTTATCTCTACACGCTCTTTCTTCTCATCGCCGCTGCTGACTGGTGGAGCGGGGCTCTGCGCAGGGATTTCGCCGCATGACCACCGCCCCTCTCACCGAACGCGAGGTCGTGCTCCGCGACCTCCGCCGCGGCAGGCCGATGAACCGCTTCGCGCGAGGATCGCTCGCCGCGCTCGCGATCGTCGCCGCGCTGTCGTGGCTGCGGCTTCTTCCAACTCTCGGCACCATCTGGGACGCCCGCCGCGCCGCGAACCTCGATCGCTTTCTCGGCGAGCTTCGTCCGTTTCCGCTTCAACGAGTGGATTGGGACTGGGCGATTGCGATGCGATGGGCTGGCGAGGTCATGGCGGAGAAGGGTCTCGAGGGGGCAGCGGCGACGCTCGCGATCTCGGTCGTGGCCATCTTTCTCGCCGCCGTCGCCGGACTGCTCGTCTCCGTCGGGGCCACGCGAACGCTGGCGGCAGCCGATCCCTACATACCCGGATCGACGCCTCAACGGATGCTCGAGGTCTTCTTCGGCGGGATCGTCGCCGCGACCCGCGTGTTCCTCATTTTTCTCCGCGCGATCCCCGAGTATGTATGGGCCTTCCTCCTCATCGCGGTCTTTGGGCCTACCGCGTGGCCCGTCATCATCGCCCTGGCGATCCACAATGCCGGCATCCTCGGCAAGCTCGACGCCGAGGTGGTCGAGAACCTCCCGCCACACCCGTTCGCCGCGCTCCGTGGCGTCGGCGCCGGCCGACGGCAGCTCGCCGCCTTCGGCCTCTTTCCCGCCGCCCTCCCCCGCTTCCTGCTCTTCCTCTTTTATCGATGGGAGACCTGCGTCCGAGAAGCGACCGTCCTCGGAATGCTCGGCGTCGCCTCCCTCGGCTTCTGGATCCAGGACGCCCGAGCCCGTTTTCTCTATGACGAGATGTTCCTTCTCATCCTGCTCGGGTCGGCCATCGTCATGGCAGGGGACCTTGTGTCCGCGATCGCACGGAAGCTCATTCGGGTCTGACCTGCCGTAACGGATGCTCCGTGTGTCGGGGTAATAGCGGTGGTCGCCGGAGACTGAGGAAGATTTCTCGCGGGTTATCTGTCACAAAAGGGCTGTGACCCGCTTCCTTCGGCTCATCCGGCGGGATCGAGTCTCATAGCTCCAGAATGATCACCACAACGGAATCTCAGAAGCGGAATCGTCCGGGCGCCGCCGCGACGGGCTCAACCGGTCTCGACTCGGTGGACTACCGGAAGCAGTTCCGCACCCTCTACGCCGGCTCCGAGAAACGGGTCGAGGTCGTTCACGCTCCGCGGATGAACTACCTTGCGATCGACGGAATCGGCCATCCAGCCGACATCGCTGCGTTCAGCGATGCCGCCGATGCCCTCTGCCGCGTCTCGCTCGAGGCCCGGCTCGAGGTCAGCCGCGCCGCGGTGATGGAGTTCGCCGTGATGCCCCTCGAGTGCATTTGGTGGAACGAGGACCCGGACGTGGTCGCAAGCGGAGATCCCCGCTGGACTCTGATGGTGATGCAGCCGGTCATCTCCCCCTCGGTGCTGCTCGAATCGGTCGAACGGCTCAAGAGCGCCGGCGACGGCGCGCGGATCCTCGACCAGATCCGTCTGGTGAAGTTTTACGAGGGACCTGCGGCGCAAACCCTCACCCGATCCGCCGAGCTCATGCCCCTGGATGCGCGCGAGCGTCTGCAGCAATTCATCGCCGTAAACGGCTATCGCGCCCATGGCTCGCTTCACGAGATCTTCCTCGACGGGCTTTGCATACCGCCGGCGCGCAAGGCGAGCCGGCTCCTCCGTCAGCCAGTGGCTAGCCTCCACGAGCGCTGAGACTCCCACGGAACCCTCGAATCGACCCGCCCCCCTCGGCCCGGCCGGGGTCGGGAGCTCTCCGTTCGTCGGTTCGGGCGAATCCGCCCCATCGCGATCCCGGTTCAAGGTAAAATTTTCGCCGCACCGGCTGTGTTCAAACCGTCCGAGAGCAACGGAGGATTAATGCGGTCTCCCTACGGATTCGAGGTTTTCGAGGACTGTCTGAACTGTCGCTGGAAGAGCGATCGCTTTTTCTGCAACCTTCCCACCGAGGCCAGCGCGGCGCTCAATGCGATGGCGTTCACCACGACTTTTCCAGCCGGGTCGATCCTTTTCGCCGAGGGGCAGCAGCCGCGGGGTATCTACATCATGTGCCACGGCCGCGCGAAGCTGACGACGGCCTCGAGCGAAGGCAAGATGCTGATCACCCGGGTCGCCGGCGAAGGCGAAGTCCTCGGGATCTCGAGCGCGATCTCCGGCAAGCCCCACAAGGCGAGCGCCGAGACGGTCGAGCCCTCCCAGGTGAACTTCGTCAAGCGAGAGGATTTTCTCCGCTTCCTGAACGATCACGGAGACGCCTGCTTCCGGGCCGCCCAGCAGCTCGCGGACGAGTGTCAGTCGGCTGAGAACCACGTTCGATCGCTCGGCCTCTCCCATTCCGCAGCCGAGAAGATGGCGAACCTTCTTCTCTCATGGGCCGACGAGGGAGGAAAGGATACCGACCAGGGCACGCGGATCAAGCTCACCATGACTCACCAGGAGATCGCCCAGATGATCGGAACCTCACGAGAGACGGTCACCCGCCTTCTCGGCGACTTCAAGTCGAAGAACCTGATCTCGGTGAAAGGATCGACTCTGCTGATCCACAACCGCCCGGCTCTCGAGGCCCTCGTTCTTCTCTGACCTTTTCCATTCACCGTTACCTGACCGGACCGGCGTTGACCGGTCCGTTTTTGTTTTACGCGTTTCGCCCTTCTGACCGCGTTCCTCACCCCTTTTGGTGACCGCGACGTCGCACGAAAAGTCCTCCGCGTTACGGATTGAATGCGCGACCCGCGGTGTCGAGTGAACGGACCGTGAGGACGGGCGCTCATCCCGTCGGCAAGGGTTGAGCGTTTGTTCTCCTGTCGGCCCTAACCTTCACCGATCCGGGCCGTGACTCCTTTCGAAGCACGAAAGGAGTCCGCAATGGCGAACCGCACCACCCGGCTCTTTCTGTCTCTCGCTCTCCTCGGCTCGGCTCTGCTCGCATCCGACGCCGACGTCCCCGCTCACGCTCGAGGGCTTCTGGAGCAAACGACCGAGCCACCCCCGATCGCGCTGAGGGGTGATCTCGATGGCGCTGCCGTTCTGCTGGAGGATCGGCGCGTTCTCGTTCTGTTCGAAGATCTGTTTCGCCGGAGCATGATGGGATCGCAGGACGTCGAGCGCGCGGCTTTTCTCACGATTGAGAACGGGCAGTTTGCCTGTCTCCTCTGGCCCGCGACCCGGGATTTCCGTCGCGAGTCTTTCCACGGCGCAGTCCCCGCCGGAACGGTGGCCATCGTTCACACCCATCCGAACCGAATCCCGAAAGCATCCCTCCAGGACAAAGAGACCGCGAAGAAAACCGGATTGCCGCTCTTCACAATCACCCGAACGAACATCACGATGGTCGATCCCCACACGGGAACCGAATTCTGGCCGGTCCGGCGGATCGGCTGGTATCGGGCAATCTCCGAGGCGGATTCGCCGGGCTCGAGCTCGTGCCGCGAGATCGGGGCTCCCGTCAGAAAACCTCTGGCCCAGGGACTGCTGGCCGAGCGGGGAGAGTAATGTGGCAGAGGATCTTTTCCTCTGCCCGGCCACTGAACCACCATCGACACCCTTCCGCCACGATCGCGCTTCGATGCCGGAGGCGGAGGAAAGGATCCTCCGCCACGATGGGATCGGCTAATCTAGGAGCATGGAGGCTTCGGATGACGTCCCCTCTCTCACTCCTGACACGACCGCGCTCATCGTTGGCGGGATGGCGGTCGTGTTGTACGCGCTCGCGCGGCTCATCCCCGCGCTGAGGAGAAAAGTCGACGCCATCGACTCCCGCATTCTCATCGGCTTCCACTTCCTGCGGGCCGCCGGGCTCGCCTTCGTGATCCTCGGCAGGAAAGGGCTGATCTCCCCCTTCGCTTCCCGGTTCGGATTCGGTGAGATCGCGATCGCGGTCACCGCGATCGGCGTGATGTGGCTGCTCTCGGTTCCGCTCGACCGCAAACCGAGGAGCCTCGTCGCGTGGAGCCTGTTCGGGATCGTCAACATCGGCTATCTGCTTCTCCACCTCGAGCCGCGATTTGGAGCCTTGCCTGCGACCTCCGATACCTCGATTCTCCCCTTGACGATTTACCTGTGGGCGATCGTTCCTCTCGCCGCCGCCTCGCAGCTCGAGATCCTCCGCCGCGGTTTTGCCCGCAAATGAAAAACGCGGCGCTTTCGCGCCGCGCTGTCGAAAAACCTCGACCTTGTCGCCCGCTCAGACGGTGGTGACGTTGGTCGCCTGAAGGCCCTTTGGCCCTTCGGTCAGATCGAACTCCACCTGCGCGCCTTCGGCGAGCGAGCGGAATCCGGCCCCCTCAATGGCGGAGTAATGGACGAAGACGTCCTCTCCGCTCTCGAGCGTGATGAAACCAAAGCCCTTGGCGTCATTGAACCACTTCACGGTCCCCTGTTTCTTCATGAGCGTCACTTCTCCTTCGAATTCAACTGCGTGCTGCTTTTCCTCGTTTTGGAACGAAGGGTCGGGCCTTCTCAGACAGTCACGGCAAGATTTCGAAACCGCGGCTTAACTACTAATAATTCCTAACCGCCTAATTATGACGTGCATGATATTCGGAAACTCTGTGGCCCGCCAGTCTCTGTAACGCACGCGCTGGCAGCCAGATGGCGACTTCGCCGCTCCGACCCCTACGGTACACTCGTCGCGTGAGAGCACGCATTGGACTGATCCTCGGTCCCGCCCTCTTTGCCCTGATTCTGCTCGCTCCCTCGCCGGAAGGGCTTCCCGAGCTCGCCTGGCGAACGACCGCCGTCGCCGCGCTGATGGCGGTCTGGTGGATCTCCGAGCCCCTTCCTCTCGCGGCCACCGCCCTCCTTCCCCTCGTTCTCTTTCCGCTTCTCGACATCCTCCCGATGCCGAGAACGGCGTCGCCGTACGCGAATCCGGTGATCTTTCTCTTTCTCGGCGGATTCCTGATCGCGGCAGGCGTGGAGCGATCGGGACTCCATCGGAGGATCGCACTCCGAATCGTCAGGGCGGTCGGCTCCTCTCCCCGCCAGATCCTGCTCGGCTTCATGCTGGCGACGGCGTCTCTCAGCGCTGGCGTGAGCAACACGGCAACGGTCGCGCTCATGCTGCCGATGGCGCTGTCGGTGATCGCCGCGAGCCGGGGAGGAAGCGAGGCGGAGCGCGCGGGATTCGGCACGGCGCTGATGCTCGGAATCGCGTACTCGGCTTCGATCGGTGGTCTGGCGACTCTGATCGGAACTCCCCCGAATGCGCTGCTCGCGGGCTGGGCGTCCGAGACTCTCGGAAGGACCATCGGCTTCGGGCGATGGATGATTCTGGGCGTTCCGCTGGCGGCCGTCTCCCTCCCTCTCTGCTGGCTCCTGCTCGTGCGGCTGCACCCGATGCCCGCCCGGGAAGGCGGCGACACCCGCGTCGAGCTCGAGGAGCAGGCGCGCGCGCTCGGAAGGATGAGCGCGGCCGAGAAGATGGTCGCCGTCGTGATTGCACTCACCGCGCTTGCCTGGATCACGCGCCCTCTGCTTGCCAGCGCGGTACCCGGACTCTCGGATGCCGGCATCGCGATCTTCGCGGCGATCATCCTGTTCACGATCCCCCTGAAGAGCGCAGAAGGAGGGACCTTTCTGCTCGGCTCACGAGACCTGGATCGCGTTCCCTGGCCTGTGCTGATTCTGTTCGGCGGAGGGCTTGCGCTGGCGGAGGCGATCGACTCGAGCGGGCTGGCGGCGTGGATCGGCGGAGGCATCGGAGGGCTCTCGGGACTTCCCCCGTGGATCGCCATGCTGGCGGTGGCGACGATCATCATCTTTCTCACCGAGCTGACGAGCAACACGGCGACTGCTGCGACGTTCATTCCGATCATTGGAGCGGCGGCCACGGGAATCGGCATCGATCCGCTGATGCTGTGCATTCCGGCAGCGCTGGCAGCGAGCTGCGCTTTCATGCTCCCCGTAGCCACGCCGCCGAATGCGATTGTCTTCGGCAGCGGACTGTTGCCTCTGGGGGCAATGATCCGCGCGGGATACCGCCTCAATTTTCTGATGATCGCGATCGTCGTCGTCGCAACGCAGCTCCTCGCCCGTTTCGTCTAACGCGAGGATCTCAGTAGGGCATCTCTTCGTCGCTGAGGCCGAAGAAGTGCCCCAGCTCGTGAATGACGGTTTCCTGGACCTCGGCCACGACCTCGGCGCGGGAGCGGGCGATCCGAAGGATGGGCCTGCGGAAGATCACGATCTGGTTGGGAAGCGAGGGAATCTGAGTCCAGGACAAGTCCGTGCGGGCGACGCCTCGAAAGATGCCGAGCAGCTCGTGCTCGTGGGGAGTGTCGCTCAGGTCGAAATCGTCCTCGTCGGGCTCATCGGCGATCACCACCGCGATGTTCTCCAGCAGGTCGGCGAACTCCGGCGGCAACTCGTCGAGAGCTTTCGCGACGAGCGATTCGAACTCGGCTGGGGATACGTCGAGGCGTGCCATGAGAAATGAGCGCCCGCGGCGGGCCGCGGGCGCAGGAAGAATACCTCAGTGGTCCGCTGATCTCAGCTCGGACCGATTTTCACGGAGCCGTTTACCGTGGAGATACGGATGGGAATTCCGCCTCCTCCGTTGATCGACCCTCTCAGGCTGCGACGGCCAACCTCGGATCCCACCAGGGGGAGACCGGACTCGATCCGGCCGTTGACCGTCGACACGTGCACGTCGGCCTGAATCGCGCTCGGCACCATCAGGTCGACGCTTCCGTTGACCGTCTCGAGCTTGAGCTGGCCCCGGGTGTTCAGGAGCTCGGCGCGAATCCCGCCGTTGACGGTCGAGGCTTCCAGCGATCCGGCTCCCTTGGACACCTCGATCCGGCCGTTCACCGTCTCGAGCTCGTAGCCCCCTTCAACTCCGTCCGCCGTGATGCTGGCGTTGACGGTATCGATCGAAATTTTCGCCTGCTTCGGCACGGTGATGCGGTAGCGCACACTCGCGCTGGTTTTCGATCCCGACAGCCAGCCGATCACGTTGTCGCCGCTGCTCGGATAGCGAGTACGGACTCGAAGCCCTTCGCTTGAGGGAGTCACCTCGATCTCGAGCCGCTCCATCGCGCTCTGCACGGATTCGCGGCTCCGCCCCTCGATGCGCTTCTCCGCCTCGATCCTGACTTCCGGGCGATCCCACGAGAGGATCTCGACCGATCCGTTCACGTTGTCGAGGGTGAAGGTCCCTCCAGCGAAGGCGTGAGTCTGATCGGACTTCTCGATCAGCGTATCGGCCAGAGCCGGGATCGCGACCAGAACGAGCGCGGCTGCAAGCAGGACGATGCGGAAAGAACTGTGTTTCATGAGCTCCCCCTTTTCCTCTGCTGTCAACTACGAGGCGGGCAGCCGTTTGTTTCCCCCCGGCGTAAACGGTATCCTCCGCCGCATGTTGGACGTGACGGATCTGGAGCAGGCGGAATTCATCCGGATGATGATCGGAGTCGCCGTGATCGGGCTCCTGGCATTCGGAATCTCCGGAACGCTGTTGTACGCCTTCTGGCGGAGTCTTCAGCGGGAGGATGACAAGGGAGAGCTGACGTTCACGGCGAGGTCCGGAGTGCTCCTGGCCGCCGTCGTGGTCAGCCTGGCTGTGGCCAGCCTCGTGTTCGTGGTCCTCGCCTACCGCTGACCCGACCGACCCGCGCGGATCACAGCAGACCGTGCTCGCGCATCTTGCGCCAGAGAGTCGTTCGGGAGATCCCCAGCATCCGGGCGGCTTCCTCCCGCCTCCAGCGCGCTGCTTCGAGCGCGTTGCGGACGCGGAGCCCTTCGGCGGCATCGCCCCCCCCGAGCGGAACCGCAATCCCGTCGACCTGAACGGGGATGCGCCGCTGAACGCCGTCCGGAAGATCCTCCGGGACGATGATGCTCGAGCGGCAGACTGCCGCGGCGTATTCGATCGCCGCTTCCAGCTCCGGAGCATTGCCTGGCCAGTCGTAGCGAAGGATGGCACGAACCGCATCCGGCGAGAGCCGGAGCTCGCGGCCCTGATGAGCGTTGGCGCGCGAGAGAAAAACGCGACAGAGCACCTCCACATCCTCGCGACGCGCACGCAGCGGGGGGACGTCGATCGGGATGAATCTGAGCCGGTAATAGAGATCTTCGCGAAACCGCCCATCCTGCACCGAGCGCCTGAGGTCGGCGGTGGAAGAGGCGATGATTCGGGGGGCCGAGCGAATGGCGGGCTCGATCCCGACCGCGAGATTTTCGATGATGCGCAGCAGCCGGGTCTGGGCTTCGAGGGGAAGTCTCTCCACGTCCTGGAGGAAAAGCGTTCCCTCCTTCGCCTCCTCCACCCGTCCGCCGCGCCCTGCCCTTTCCGGCGACGTGCCGAACAGCTCGGATCCGACCAGTTGCGCTGGGATCGACCCGCACGCCACCGCGACGAACGCGGCGTGCCGTCTGGGCGAGTGCTCGTGGATCACGCGCGCGATGAGCCTCTTCCCTGTTCCCTCTTCTCCGCAGATCAGAACGGGCGCCTCGTTGGTCCGAAGACTCTGAACGAGATCGAAGATCTGCGCCATCTGCCTGCTGCGCGCGACCAGTCCCGAGAAGGAAATGGGCGCGCCGCTCGACTCGTCGGCAGGCTGGATCAGGATGACGTACTGCGGATCGGCTCCCGGACTTCTTCCGAGGGGAGCGGCGCTGATCGAGATCAACCGTCCACTCCCGTCGGGACAACGAACGAGCATGCGCCAGTGCTCCCGTTTCTCGCCGCTCTCGAGAGCCGCGCGGAGCGGGCCTGTCGGCTCGAAGAGCAGAGGGCCGAGCACTTCGCTCACGTCGAGCCCGACGGCGCGCTGGGCGGCGCCGTCGCCGAGGATGGAGTCCAGGGTCGGGGAGGCAAACCAGATCCGGAAACTCGAATCGAGAATGATGACCGTCCGCCCAAGCGCCCCGAAAACGGCGCTGGCGGCGCGGAGGGCGGAAGCGGGAACTCTGGTTTCGGAAACCGCTGCAGGGACCATCGCAATCGGCATCATGGCCTCTGCAACACTTTGATCCTGTGCGAGGTCGTACAGGGCGCTGTGCGAAATGTCACGCCGCCCCTGCCGGGTGGCAGTGACGTTGCAAAAGAAGGGGCCGAGGAGGCGACGAAGCCATGAAATGGGACACGCGATTGATGGCAGGGCGGCTGGCTTCGGTGGCCGCAATCTGGGGAGTCAGCCAGGCGCTCGCCACCCCGGCAGGAAAACGATTGACCCTCAAAATCGATCAGAAGGCCGGCAAAGTGACGAAGAAGAGCTCGGCCACGGTCAAGCGCGGAAAGAAGAACGCGAAAGACCACAAGGCCTGGCTCGCGGCCGGTCTCGCCTCCCTGGCGGTCGGCACAGCCCTCATCGGAAAAGCTCTGAAGCGCTGACGAACAAACAACGAAGTCGTCCGAAGGCGGCCCCCCGGGCCGCCTTCTTCTTCTCCTCCCCTTTTTCCGAAACCGGAACGCGATTACCATCGACGCCCCGAGAGGAGAAGCGATGTCCGACATTCTGATCGAGAGCGGCCAGGGAGTGGCGCGCCTCACGCTCAACCGCCCCGAGGCGCTGAACGCATTCGCCGGGAATATGCGTCAGGAGCTCGTCGACGCGCTCGACGGAATCCGCGATGACGAGAAGATTCGGTGCGTGATCCTGACCGGAGCGGGAAGGGGATTCTGCTCGGGTGGAGACGTGAAGGCGATGAGCGCCCTTCAGGCCGCAGGAGACGTTGACGGCTTCTCCAGCCTGCTCGAAGCAGGAAAGAACATCGTCACCAGGATCCGCGAGTTGCCGCAGCCGGTCATCGCGATGGTCAACGGCGTCGCTGCGGGAGCGGGCTGCAACCTGGCTCTCGCCTGCGACTACCGCATCGCCTCGACTCGGGCGAAGTTCGGCCAGACGTTCGTGAAGATCGGCCTCCACCCCGATTGGGGCGGCACCTGGTTTCTCCCTCGCCTGGTGGGAACGTCGAAGGCGCTCGAGATCGCCATGACCGGGCGCATGGTCGAAGCGGCGGAGGCGCTGGAGCTCGGAATGGTCGATCGCGTGGTCGATCCCGAGCGACTGGAGGAGGAGACGATGCGGCTTGCCGCTGCGATCGCCGCTGGTCCGCCAATCGCGATCCGGGAGATGAAGAGAGCGGTCTACGAGGCCGCGACGAACACGCTCGACGAGCAGCTGGCTCTCGAGGCGGCGATCCAGCGACTCGCTTTCCTCTCGGCCGATTCGAAGGAGGGGATCGAGGCGTTCCTCGAAAAGCGCGCCGCGCACTTTCGCGGGCGCTGATAGGCGGGAGACGACTCAGGCGCGGATGAGAACGAGAGTCTGATCGTCCCCCTGGGGCGTTTCTCCCACGAACGTCTCGAGGTCGTTCGAGATGGCATCGCGAATCTCCGATACCGGCGCCGAGGCGATCGGAACGATGACTTTCTCCAGCCGGTCGTTTCCGTACTCTTCGCCCGCCGCGTTCTCCGCCTCGGTGATGCCGTCGCTGTAGAGAATCATCAGCGAACCTTTCGGCAGCCTGCGGGTCTGACTCGCGTAATGACTGTCGGACATCAGACCGATCGGGAGCCCGTGAGAGCGCACGATATCCATCGTCCCGTCGGGAAGAATCAGATATCCCGGATTGTGGCCGGCGTTGACGTAGCGGATCAGCCCGTGATCGGCATCGATCGTCGCGAGGATCAGGGTTGCGAATTTCGTGTCGCTCGACCAGCGGTGGATGTGGCGATTCAGCTCGGTCGCGATCTCACCAAGATCGCGCCCCTCGGCAAAAAGCAGATGCACCGCTGCGTGGAGCGCAGACACCAGAATCGCCGCGGGCACCGACTTCCCCGAAACGTCGGCAATGCAGAGCGAGAGGCCGCCGTCCCTCTCGATGAAGGTGTAGTAGTCGCCGCCGAGCTGGCGGGCCGGACGCGCGAGCACGGCGAGGTCCATCCCTTCGATGGACGGAACCTGCCGCGGAAGAATGTCGCGCTGGATCGTCGCGGCGAGCTGTAATTCGCGCTCGATCCGCTGCTTCTCGAGGGCCTCGCGATGGAGCCGCGCGTTCTCCAGTGCGATCCCCGCCTGGTTTCCGAACTGGCGGAGCAACCGGATGTCGTTCTCCTCGAACGGAGCGACGCCACCGTCGCGAGTCTCGCGGTCGGCCACGGCCACCACACCCACGATCTCCGACCCGGTCGTGATCGGAACGGCCAGCAGGGTCGAACAGCCGGGGAAGAGGCAGGATGCTCCTTCCACGAGCGAGATCGCATCGCGCCCTTTGAGCAGCGTCTCGAGGCTGGCGCGGTCGAGCTCCTCCTCGAGGAACTTCGCCCGAACCTCGCCGAATGAACGATAGAGCTCGAATTTTCCGCCCTTGCGGAGATAGAGCGCCGCGCGCCGGGCGTTCAGAAGCGAAATCGTACGGATCAGGATTTCCTCGGCAAGGTCATCCAGGTCGAGAGTGGAAGCGACGGAAAGGCCGATGTCGTAAAGCGACTCGAGCTCCCACAGACGGTACTTGAGCTGGAAATCACCTTCCCGGACTTCGTCGGTCATCTTCCGCACGCGAAGCAGCGCCGTCAGGTAGCAGCCGCCCACCCGGACGAGCTCGAGCCCGTCCCCGGGCTCGGTGTCGCTTCCGCGGCAGAGGGCGATCAGACCGAGTCCCGTCTGGTTGTGCCGCAGCGGCACGAGCAGGTGGGGGACCGGATCCAGGCCGGCGAAAGGAGCGAAGGGAACGGGGTCGAGCACGCGATCGACGGGGCCGGCTGGCAGGACGCTGTCGATGCGCTCCGGAGGTCCGAATCCGGGGGTGGCTGCCGCGAGCTTCAGAAGACCGCGGTCGCCCTCGGCGAGCCAGACGGCTCCCGACCTGAAATCGCCGCTGTGGAGGAAGGCTTCGAGAATTGCCTCCCCCTCCGAGGACCGGCTGGAGCCGGACTCACGGGGGAAGCGGTCGATCTGTTCGAGTGCGGCGAGCAGGTCGGAGAACTTGCGCGAGAGGATCATCGAATGTCATCCCCCGATCTTCGACGCGGTTGCGGCTGCAAGGATGCGACAGCGCCGGATCGAATCGGGTGGTCCTCGCGAATTCTACAGTCCGAACTCCTTCAGCGCGCTTTCTTCGTCGGTAAAGATCGGGGCGTACTGCGCGAGCCCCATGATCTGGAAGGTCTTGGAGATGACCGGAGTCAGGCAGCAGAAGCCGAGGCGGCCGCCCTTTTCCATCATTTTCTCCATGATCTCGATCAGGATGGAGATGCCGATCGAGTTGACGATCTTCGTCTCGCGGAGATTGAGGAGCAGCGTGTCGACTCCACCGTCGATCAACTCGTAGGCCTGGTTGGCGATCTCTTCGCCTCCCACGTTGTTGATGTAGCCACGCGTGTAGAGGATCGCGCCATTGGCGCCGCGGCGCTCGACTGTCACTTTAAGATCATCCGTCATCATGATTTCCCGCCGCCGTATTTGACCATTCGGATCGTCGTTCCACTGGGAGTCGAGTCAATCTCGACTTCGTCCATGTGCGCCTCCATGATCTGGAGGCCCCATCCCCGCTTCTGGGGTCGCCCGGGCGCAATCGCCCGGTGAGCCCGCGCATGCGCGGGGTCGAAACCGCGTCCATGATCGGTGATCCAGACCTCGATCCGCGGCCGCCCGTCTTTCCCGGCGGTTCCGCGGAATCTTAGATAGATGCGCTGGTCCACGCAACAGGAATGCTCGCGGGCGTTGATGCAGGCCTCAACGATGGCGTGAACCATCTCGTCGATCGCGTCGGAGTCCATGCCGAGCTGCCGGCCGAGGTTGCCGGCCGCTTTCGCGGCGGCGATCTCGACATCCGGCAGCATCGGGAGCGTGAGCTCCATCTGGCGCTCCGCGGTCTGAGTCATTCGGAGGGCACCTCCTCAGAAGAGGAGAAAAAGGCTGGCTGCGGACTTGATCCACCCGGGGATGGCATGGTTGGCGTCGAGCGCCAGGAGGGCCAGGGTGTTGACCCCGAGGAGGAAGGGGAGGCTGAGGGAAGCAGGGAATGCTTCGACTTTGGCTTTGACGACGTGTGCAAACTGTTGCATGGCTGTCCTCCGGCGTGGTGTTCAACCCCACCCCAGAGCAACCGTGCTGCCACGCCGAAAGGCCCGCGACTCACAGGCGCTAAGTTACTGATCTCTAGTGAGTTAGTCAAGATTTTCCACCAGCCTCTCCGAATCGCGACTGGGGCATAATGCCACTGGTCGCTGCCAAGACTCCGAAACCGAGAGGTAAACGCAGTAGTTTTAGTTAGTTAACGATGTGGGTATTTTTGACCCAACTGTGGCAGAATCGGACCACTCCTCCCGCTTCCGGTAGAGCGTCTTGCGGTCAATCCCCAGAATCCGGGCCGCTTTGCTCATGTTTCCCCCCGTCTGCTCGAGCACCAGCCCGATATAGCGTCGCTCGAGTTCCCGCAGCTCCGGCAGATCCCCGAGCAGGTCGCCCTGAGGCCCTCCCTCATCTCCCGAAGGGATCAGCAACTCGTCCGCGGCGATCACCGGATCGACGGTCACAGCCAGCGCCCCTTCGATCAGGTTCTCGAGCTCACGCACGTTCCCGGGGAAGGGATACCTCATCAGCTTCTGCAGGGCTTCCTGGGCGATCCGGACGTTCTCGAGACCTTCCCGCTTCCCGTACTTGTCGAGAAAGTAGCGAACCAGCTTTGGAATGTCCTCCCGCCGCTCCCGCAGCGGAGGAAGAAAGATCTCCACGACTCGGAGACGGTAGTAGAGATCCTGCCGGAACTCGCCGGTCTCGATCATCTCCTCGAGGGAGCGGTGGGTGGCGGCGAGGATCCGCACGTCGACCGGAATCCGCCGCCTTCCTCCGAGTTTTTCGATTTCCCTCTCCTGCAGGACTCGCAGGAGCTTGGCCTGAAGGGTGACCGGGATGTCGCCGATCTCGTCGAGAAAGACGGTTCCTCCGTTGGCGATCTCGAACTTTCCGGCGCGCGCCTCGACCCCGGTGGCGACTCCCCTCTCGATTCCGAACAGCTCAGATTCGAGGAGCGTCTCGGGAAGGGCCGCGCAGTTGATCGCGACGAAGGGACGGTCGCGACGTGGCGAGTTGCCATGGACGAGCCTCGCAACCATCTCCTTGCCGGTGCCCGACTCGCCGCGGATGAGAACGTTGGCGTGACTGCCCGCGACGCGGGCCACCAGGTCGATCACCTTCTGCATGGCCGGCGAGTCCCCGATCATGAGGCGATCGCTGTACTCGCGGAACATCCTCTGCTTCAGCGAGCGGTTCTCGTCTTCCAGGGACTCGCGCACGAGCTCGAGCCGATGGAAGTTCCGCGTGTTGTCAATCGCCGCCGCGCCGATCGACCCGAGCGATCCCAGGAATCGCAGGTCGTCGGCGTCGAACGACTCGGCCCGCCCCCCCCGGCTCTCTTTGCCGCCGACGGCAATGGCGCCGAGCGCCTTGTCGGTCGCCATGAGCGGCGCGACGAGGAGCGATCCCTCGCGACCGACGGCCAGGGGACCCGCTTCGGTGGAGATCGGCGTGCGCAGCGCGATCGCGCGCCGGATCGCTTCTTCGCTCATCACCTTGTCACTGATCTCTTCCCGCTCCATCCCGACGGTGAAAAGGTGCTGGATCCGGAACCCTTCATCCACGGTCAGGGCAAAGCCCCATGCCGCATCCGCCAGTGCGATCGCCCGCAGCAGCAGTTCCTCGAGCAGCTCTTCTTCGGGGCGAAGCGTGTTGAGCGCTCTTCCCACGTCGTGAAGCGCTTCGAGCTGGAGCAGCTTTCGTCGCTGTTCGAAGCTGGATGCCGGCATTTCCGCGTTTCTCCTGATCCTGAGCCCGTGGCGAATGGTCGATCAGCCCAGTCCCTGGGCGCGGCGAATCTCTCCGAGGAGGAAATCGCCGCCCCACTCCCGATAGAAGGAGGGGGAGGTCGAATAAATTTTGATCAGCTCCGTCGAGGCTTCCGGCCAGCGCCGTTGTTTCATCAGCGTGCGAACCAGAAAGTAGTGCGCCTTGAGCGTCTCGGGCCGGGGCTCGTCGCTCTCGACCAGCCCGCGGAACGCAGCTTCCGCCTCGTTCAGCCGATCCTGGTGGTAGAAGCAGAGCGCCTCCGGATATCCGTCGGCCACCCCGGCGCAAACCGGCTCCGCGGCCCATCCTCCGACGGGAAGGAGCAGCAGGATGATCAGAATCGCAATCCGCATGTCGGTTCCTCTTATGATAAGCGCGAGCGGGAGTCAGACGTGAAACTCGGAATCATTGGCGGGGGAAGAGCCGCCTGGGCATTCGGGCATGCCTGGAAGACGCGAAGCCTTCCGATTGCCGGAGTGGCGCTCCGGAGCGGCTCCTCCAGCAACCTGCCGGCCCTGCTCGATGCGCCTGCCGTGCCTGCCGGGCGGCTGGCGGCGGAATCCGATCTCCTGCTGCTCGCCATCCCCGACGGCGCCATCGCCGAGGTCGCGCGGCAGATCGCGCCCCTCCTGGGAAAGCACTCCTTCCTGTTTCACGCCAGCGGATCCCTCCCCAGCTCGGCCCTCGGCGCCAGTCCGCGCGCGTTCTCACTCCATCCGCTCGCCGCCCTCCCCCCGGCCGGCACCCTCCTCGCCTCCCCGCCCCCTCTCCTTGTTTTCGAGGGTCCGGAGGAAAGCCTGGAAGTCGCACGGACCCTCGCTTCGGCCTTCGGGTCTCCCATCAGCCGCATCGATCCCCGCTCCAAGCCGCTCTACCACGCGGGAGCCGTTCTCGGATCCAATCACGTCGCCGCGCTGCTCGAGATCGCTGGGGAAGTCCTGCGGTCGGCCGGCATCGAGGACGGCGAGAGTCGGCAGGCGATCGCCTCCCTCGCGCGCTCGGCCATCGAGAACTGGGCGGGCTCACCCCCTTCCGGGCGTTTCACCGGCCCGGTGGCACGAGCAGACCTCCCCACCATCGCCTCGCACCTCCAGGCCCTGGCGGCCAAACCGGAGATCGGTGAGATCTACAGGAGGTTGTCGATCGAGGTCGCAAGGGCTGTGGAAAACGACGGCCACGGAGACGTGGAAATCTCGGAAATCATTGATCTTCTCCGCAAGCGCGCGATTTCTTGACCCCTTCGAAAACCGGATGCTACCATCGGCGGCCTACGCCGGCCGCACGGAGCCGAATAACCCCGCCATGGTCTTCTTCAACTACGCGACGATGCAGATGGCCGCGAAGATCGTTTACTACGGTCCCGGACTCTGTGGAAAGACGACCAACCTCCGTTATATCTACGAGAAGACGACCCCGCAGAGCCGTGGTGAGATGGTCAGTCTCGAGACCGAGGCGGACCGCACGCTCTTCTTCGATCTCCTTCCGCTGGACGTCGGCGTGATCGGAGGATTCAAGACCCGCCTCCAGCTCTACACCGTGCCCGGGCAGGTGTTCTACAACACGACGCGGAAGCTCGTGCTCAAGGGCGTCGACGGAATCGTCTTCGTCGCCGACTCCCAGAACGCGATGCTCTCGGCGAATGCCGAGAGCTTTCAGAATCTCCGCGAAAACCTCGGCGAGATCGGACTGAACCTCGACGACCTGCCGATCGTCATTCAGCTCAACAAACGCGATCTTCCGAACATCGCCGACCGGGAGACGATCGTCTCCACCCTCGGAACCAACGGCCAGATCGAGGTCGTCGAGGCGTCGGCGATGGGAGGAACCGGGGTATTCGAGACGCTCAAGCTGATCTCGAAACTCACGCTTCGCACGCTGCGCCGGCGGATGATGGGAGAGGAAGGGGCGGTGCGTTCGGCTGCCGGTCCGAAAGCGGTGTTCCATGTTCACGAGACGGCGCGCAAGACCGCCCCATCGGACACGCCGGGGGCCTCTCCGTCGATGGCCTCGCCTGCCGTGTCGCAACCCGGCCTTCCGGCACCACCCAACGCCGAGCCCTTTCCCGAAGCGGCGGCCGAGGCGGAGGGCTGGCCGGAGACCGAAGTCGGCGTCGCCGAGCCCCTGGACACGCTGGCCGGGCTCGACCCTCTTCCCGACGCCGAGGAGGATGCGGAACCCTCCTCCGATTTTTCCGATGAGGAGCCCGAGTCGTCAGAGGACGAGGAGCTTTCTTACCTTTCGGCCGCTGACACGGGAGCTGAGGCAATGGAGGAGACTCCGGTGCCGTCTGCTCCCGCGGCCGAAGAGCCCGAGTCGTCGCCGGCTCCCGCCCCGGAGATGAAGCGGCTCAAGGTGCGATCCTCGATCGACATCATGGCGGAGCTGGAGCAGCTGCGGAAGAAGGCGACCCAGACCGCGGCGGTGAGAAAGCGGGACCCCGGAGAACCGAAGTCGCAACCGGCTCCGTTCGAGCTCGACTTTCCGGAGGCGGCCCTCACCGAGCCCCGACGGGTGACGATCACCGTCTCCGTCGAAGACGCGGGTGGGAATGTGGTACAACAGAACGCGACGATCGAAGTGGATGAGGCGACCGATCTGAGGACTCTCATCCTTCGCCTGCGCGGCGAATCGTCGCGGTGAATCTCGACATTCGAGAGGGGGTGGCGGGGATGCGAGCCTGGCTCGGCCTGACGACAGTTCTGCTGACGGTGGCGTGCACGAGCGGTGGCCCTCCCGCTCCTGCTGCCGTTCCGACCCCCTCCGCCTCGCCGGTAGCCGGCGATCTCACGGATTACCGCGCCGGGCTCGAGGAAGCCTGGTCCCACATCGTCGCCCGTGAGGGGGAGACTCTCCCCTCGTCCATCGCCGATCCGACGGCGGCGGCATCCATCGAGATCCCGACCCACTCATCCATCGACGGCGCGGTTCGCTACTTCTCGACCAAAATCAAAGACAGCATTCAGGGGTCGATTCTTCGCTCCTCGCAGTACCGGACGATGATCGACGGAGTGCTCGCGGAGAAAGAGCTCCCCGGGGCCATCGCATGGCTTCCAGTGATCGAGAGCGCCTACTTTCCCTCCCTCACCTCGAAAGCCGGTGCCAGAGGAATCTGGCAGTTCATGCCGGCAACGGCGCGGGAGTACGGGCTCCGGGTCGACTGGTGGATCGACGAGAGAAACGATCCGGAGAAATCGACGCGCGCGGCCGCGACCTACCTGAAGGATCTGCATCGGATGTTCGGCGACTGGTCGCTGGCGCTCGCGGCGTACAACTGCGGACCCGGACGGGTGCGCAAGACGCTCGAGCGCGAAGGAGTCACCACCTTCTGGGAGCTTCTCGAGCGCTCCGCGCTTCCGAAGGAGACGCGCGGCTATGTCCCTACGTTCTGGGCGACTCTGATGATCGTGAGCGATCCGGCGGCGCACGGCTTCGTGATGTCCGAACCGGTCGCGATCGAGAAGGCGCGAATCGAGATCGAGGGCCCGGTGACCCTCGACTACGTCGCCCGCGTCGCCGGAATCGAGCCGAAGGTTCTGCAGGACTTCAATCCCGCGCTTCATCGTGGCCTGGTTCCGCCGGGCCGGCATTCGCTCTCGATTCCACCGGCTGCAAGAGAGCCCCTTCTCGCTTCGGCGAACAGGATGCGATTCGACGATCCCGATCTTCCGGTGACCTTGTACCGGCTCAGTTCGAGTGAGACGGTCGCCTCGCTGGCCCGCAGGCTGGAGCTCGATCGCAAGACGGTGTCCGAGATGAACGCACTTCGCTCCGATCGCCTCGGCGCCGGAACCACCCTTTATCTCCCGACGAGCACGACGCGCCTGTCGGAAACGCTCGCGCGGAAGCGCAGCCAGGTCCCCGAGGTCTACGTCGTCGAGAAGGGCGACACGCTCTACGGGATCGCGCGCCGGCACGGCCTCACGCTCGCCGAGCTGCGGGAGCTCAACGAGCTCGGCGAAGGCCGGGTCATCCATCCGGGCGAGCGCCTGCAGGTCGGCCAGGGAACGGTCGCCACCGGCCAGTAGTGGCGGAGGCTTCAGCCTCCGACGCTCCCCACACGGAGCGGGAAACCTTCCTCCTCGGGAAGTTCCCCTTCGCAAAAAGCAGTGGCGGAGGCTTCAGCCTCCGACCCTCCCCCACGCGGCAAAAACCTACCCTGCCGGTAGCTCCCGCTTCGTCGACAGCAGGGGACGGAGACTGAAGCCTCCGCCACACTGTGGAAATCTCCCCTGTTGCGGTATGGTTTCCGACCCCGTCGGCGAGGAGAGACATGCCTGAGAACCCGGAAAAAAAAGACTGGAAGAAAACCCTGAACCTTCCCCAGACGCCTTTTGCGATGAAGGCAAACCTTCCGCAGAACGAGCCGACGCGGCTCGAGCAGTGGGCGGCGAAGGATCTTTACGGGAAGATTCGCGAGGCCTCGAAGGGCCGGCCGAAGTTCGTTCTTCACGACGGCCCACCCTACGCAAACGGCCACATTCACATCGGGCATGCGCTGAACAAGATTCTGAAGGACCTGGTGGTCCGGTCGCGGACGATGATGGGATTCGACTCTCCCTACGTGCCGGGATGGGATTGCCACGGGCTGCCGATCGAGCATCAGGTCGACAAGGAGCTCGGTCCCAAAAAGCGCGAGATGTCCGCGGTGGAGTTTCGGCGCGCGTGCCGCAGGTTCGCCGCGAAGTTCATCGGAGTGCAGCGTGAGGACTTCCAGCGACTGGGCGTTCTCGGCGAGTGGGACAACCCTTACTCGACGATGAGCTTCGACTACGAGGCGAAGATCGCCGGCGCGCTCGGTGAGTTTTTCGAGAAAGGTCTGGTCTACAAGGGGCTCAAGCCGGTTCACTGGTGCACGCGTTGCCAGACCGCGCTGGCCGAAGCGGAAGTCGAGTACGAGGACCACACCTCGCCCTCGGTCTACGTGAAGTTCCGGCTGACCGACGACGCCGTCCGATCGCTCGATCTTCCGGTGGAGATCCCCCACTACGCGGTCATCTGGACGACGACGCCGTGGACGCTGCCGGCCAACCTGGCGATCGCGCTCCATCCGGAGCTCGAGTACGACGTGGTGCGCGTCGGCGACGCGTCGTACATCGTCGCAAAGGAGCTGCTGGCGACCGTCTCGGCGAAGTTCGGCTGGACGGACCCGGTCCTGGTCAGGACTTATCGCGGACAGGCATTCGAGCGGCTCGAGTATCGCCACCCATTCCTCCCGAAACAGGGGCTCTTCGTCCTCGGCGACTACGTGACCCTCGAGGCGGGGACGGGCCTGGTGCACACCGCGCCCGGCCATGGAGCGGACGACTTCCACACCGGCATGCGCTACGGGCTGCCGGTCTACACGCCTGTCGACGCGCGCGGAGAATTCACCGCCGAGGTTCCCTGGGCGGGCGTTCACGTGCTGAAGGCAAACCCGGCCATCATCGAGCATCTCGAGGAGCGTGGAGCGCTACTGGCGACCGAGCGGCTGACCCACTCCTACCCGCACTGCTGGCGTTGCCACAACCCCATCATTTTCCGCGCGACCGAGCAGTGGTTCGTCGGCATGGATGTCGAACGGTTCCGGGAACGTGCCCTCGAGGCGATCGACCAGGTCACCTGGATCCCCGGGTGGGGCAAAGAGCGGATCACCGGAATGGTCGAGAACCGCCCCGACTGGTGCATCTCGCGGCAGAGACTATGGGGCGTTCCGATCACCGTCCTGTTCTGCGAAGGATGCAACGAGCCGGTCACGTCGAAGGAGTTCTTCGCGCGGGTGGTCGAGCTCTTCTCGACCGAGGGTGCTGACGCATGGTACGAGCGTCCGGCGGAGGATTTTCTCCCGTCGGGAACCAGCTGTGCGAAGTGCGGGCGAAGCGAGTTCCGAAAGGAGTTCGACATCCTCGACGTCTGGTTCGATTCGGGCTGCTCGCATCTGGCCGTGCTCGAAGAGCGGGGAGACCCTCTCACCTGGCCTGCGGCGCTCTACCTCGAAGGCCACGATCAGCATCGCGGGTGGTTCCAGTCCTCGCTCCTGGTCGGGACCGGCATCCGTGGCCGGGCACCATACGAGCGGGTGATCACGCACGGCTTCGTCGTCGACGAACAGGGTCGCAAGATGTCGAAGTCGATTGGCAACGTCGTCTCGCCGCTCGACCTGATGAAGCAGCACGGCGCGGACATCCTGCGGTTATGGGTCGCCATGGTCGACTACCGCGGGGACATCGCCATCGGGCCGGAGATCGTCTCGCGGATCGCCGAGGCATACCGGAAAATCCGGAACACGTCACGTTTCCTGCTGGCGAACCTGAGCGGATTCGACCCCTCGACTGACCGAGTCCCGTTCGAAGATCTCGAGCCGGTCGACCGCTGGATGCTGGCGCGCGCCCAGGAGATCTTCGACCGCTGCCACCGCGGCTACGAGGAGTTCGAGTTCCATGTGGTCTATCACCGCATCCTCGAGCTGTGCACGGTCGATCTGTCGGCCGTCTATCTCGACATCGCCAAGGACCGCCTTTACGTCGAGGCGGCGGACTCCCCCACCCGGCGCTCGGCTCAGACCGCGATGCACGAGATCCTCGAGGGTCTGGTGTCGATGATCGCCCCGATTCTTCCTTTCACCGCGGAAGAGATCTACGAGGCGCTGCCGGGCACGCGGCTGGAATCGGTTCACCTCACATCCTTCCCCGAGACTGGACGGCACGCGATTCCGGCAAAGGAGAAGGAAGCGTGGGCGCGGGTCTTCGCGCTTCGCGAGGCCGCGTCGAAGGTACTCGAGCGCGCCCGCGCGCGGGGAGAGATCGGCCAGTCGCTCGAGGCGGACATCGTTCTGAGCGGAATCAACGGGACGGAGGCGATCACCGGAGGGCTGGCCATCGACCTGGCCAAGATGCTGATCGTCTCGCACGTGGAGCTCGATCCGAGCGGATCTCTGGAAGAAGCCACCCCGATCGAAGGAGCAGGTCTCGTCGGAATCACAATGAAGCGTGCGAAGGGTGGAAAATGCTCGCGCTGCTGGCACTATCGCGAAGAAGCGAGCGGAGAAAATGCCCTGTGCGATCGCTGCCAGCAAGTCGTCTCGGCGCACGCCGAGGCGTGATCGCCCGAACTCCACGATTTCCTTTTCGCGCGTGAGGCAGTACATTGATCGGCAGGTGTGGCCCCCACACCTGCCGATTTTTGGTTGAGGAGGGCGCAACGTGGCCACGATCCGAAAGAAACTCAGCCGGACGGTCCGGAATTTGAAAAGCAAAGCGATCGACAAAGGAGAAGACACGATGGCAACGATTGCGAAGACGCTCAAGAAGAAGGCAAAACCCCTGGTGAAGGACGCCAAGAAGATGGCGGCTGGAGTCAAGAAGGACGTCGGCAAGGCCACCAGCAAGGCGGTCAAGGACGTCAAGAAGGCTGCGAAGCCGAAGATCCGTGACGCGAAGAAAGCCGTCGCGAAGACCACGGCCAAGGCCAGCGTGCGCGGCGGAAAGATCGCGGCGAGCGCGAAAAAGACGATCGGCAAGAAGATCGACGATGCGCGCGGCGCTCTGAAGAAAGGCCTGAAGAAGGCCTCGAAAGCTCTCTGAGCGAGCCCCTGATTGCTGCGGGCCGGCCCACCCCGTGGGCCGGCCCGCGCGGCGCGCGCTCGACGCCCGCATCCCGGCCCGCGTAGACTCCCTCCCATGGCCGGTTTCGCCGATCTCCACCTCCACACTACCCACTCCGACGGGATCCGGTCGACCGAGGAGCTCGTGCGACTGGCTGCGAGCCTCGGGCTCTCAACGATCGCCATCAGCGATCACGACAACATCGCCGCGTTCGCCGAAGCTGAACCGGTCGCGCGCGAGCTGGGGCTGACGCTGATTCCGGCGGTCGAGCTTTCGATCACCTGGAACGGCGCCGACATCCACGTCCTCGCCTACTCCTTCGACCCGGACGACCCGGCGATGCGGGCCAAGCTCGAAAGGTGCCGCCGCACGCGCTCGAGCCGCGGCGAGATGATGGTCGAGCGGCTTCGCGACATCGGCATTCCGATCGAGATCGACCGCGTGCGCGAGATCTGCGGCGAGGGCGCGCTCGGCCGGCCTCACATCGCCCGATGCCTGGTCGAGATCGGTGCCAGCGCCTCCATCGAGGACGCTTTCGATCGCTACCTCTCCGAGGGGAAGCAGGCATGGGTCGAAAAGGAGCGCCTCGACCTGGAGGAAGCGATCTCTCTGGTCCGCGCGGCAGGAGGACTGACTTCGCTCGCCCATCCCACGCTTTACGCCGACACCGAGAAACTCCTCGAGACCATCATCCCGCTCGGACTGGATGGGATCGAGGTCCATCATCCGGATGTCGATGCGATCGCGCGCGATCGCTACCTCGAGATCGTCCGTGAGAAGGGGCTGATCGCGACCGGAGGATCCGACGATCACGGCTTCGAAGGAGCCGACACCATCGGGTCGGTGATGGTGCCGGTCGAGACGATCCGCCCGATCTCCGATCGCTGGACACACCGGAACCGATGACCGCACTGCTTCTCGTCCTTCTCGCGCTCGGCCTGGTGGGCAACGCGAGGATCGGCCTGTTCATCCTCAACCGCGCGGTCTTCAAGACCCGGGAGGAGAAGGGCGATCCGATGCGGTGGCTGCTGATCACCATCCCTCCCTCCCTCCTTCTGCTCACCTCTCTCTACTGGTTCGCCTGGAAGGAAGCGAGCGAGGATCACCTCAGCGGCCTCGGTCTCGCGGGGTGGATATGGGCGCTGCTCACCGGCGCGGTCGGCCTGTACTGGATCATCGATCGCGCTCTTCACAACTGGAACGAGGCGCAGACGCCCGGAACGCGAACCCTGGGGTCCGAGGTCATCCGGCTGCGGAAGGCTCACATCCCCTTCGCGTTCCTTCGGCGGTTGGGCGCTCACAACGATCTGTATGACCTGGAGATCAGCAGCCACGAAGTGATCGTCCCCGATCTCGATCCCTCGTTTCAGGGCTACAAAATCGCCTTCCTCACCGACACACACGTCGCCTCGTTCATGAGGCGCGGCTTTTACCGGGAGTGCGTCGATCAGGTGCGGCGCGCCGAACCGGATCTCATTCTCCTGGGAGGCGACTTCGTCAGCTTCCGCAGGCACATCCCGCTCATGGCCGAGTTGCTGCTGACTGGGCTGGAGGCGCGCGACGGCGTCTGGGCCGTGCTGGGCAATCACGATTACTGGTCCGATCCCGATGGAGTCGTGGCGGCGATGACTTCGCGAGGAGTCCGTTTCATCGTCAACCGATCGGTGCAGATCCGGCGCGATGGCGCGACGATGGACCTGGTGGGAATCGACGAGGTCTACCGCGGCCGCCCGGACCTCGACGCGGCGTTTGCAAATACCGATGAGCGTCGCCCCTGCCTGGCGCTCTCCCATCATCCCGATATCGTGCTCAAAATGGGCGGTCGACGCGTCGATCTGCTGGTCTGCGGACACACGCACGGAGGGCAGATCCGGTTGCCGTTCTTCGGGCCGCTCGTCGTTCCCTCGAAACACGAGGGGCGCTACGCCGCGGGCTTTCACCTCGAGCACGGCGTGCGGATGTACGTGAGCCGCGGCCTCGGCTCGATTCCGCCGATTCGGATTCTCTGCCGGCCGGAGATTCCGATCTTCACGCTGGTGAGGGCGTAGGGGCGAGGGGCGAGGGGCGAGGGCGAGGGGCGAGGGGCGAGGAAAGTCAACACCAGAAGCTGTTCGAGTGCTGGCTTTCCCTGGCGCGTCGTCGACCTCGGCGCTACTTGTGGCTGTTCTTGCCGCCCTTCTTCGATCCCTCTTTG